>ERZ791903.770-NODE-770-length-38568-cov-9.738114_pt1 | contig 38568 bp, 33 predicted proteins | sample MGYA00510148_ERZ791903 | MGnify/ENA primary metagenome ERZ791903 (study PRJEB30046, sample SAMN00792080) | human gut metagenome | study: EMG produced TPA metagenomics assembly of the A metagenome-wide association study of gut microbiota in type 2...
CGTTTTTAGAGGAAAGCCTCCATATCTAACGATATGGGGGCTTTTTGTATTTATAATGGTTGCTTTCAGTAGCTTTTTTTCCTCTTTGAACCCTCTATTTTCCTTTTTCAGCAAGCAATTTCTTTTAAGTTTGCAACTTCATCCTTATCTTTACGGAATAAAAATGGCATAAAAAGACTTTTTTTGAAAAATAGGATGTTTTTATTCCATTCTTTCTCCTTTTTATCTGAGGGATTTTAGTACTTTTGGACTCGAATCTAATAAAAAGGGAAAGAATCGCAATTATATAATTATTAAAATAACTCCTGTGTATATGGAAAACAAAATTCAAGAGTTGACTGATAAGATTTACCGCGAGGGGGTCGAAAAAGGTAACGCCGAGGCCCAAAAACTTATCGCTAACGCTCAAGATGAAGCCAAGAAAATTGTAGAAGATGCTCGTAAAGAAGCTGAAGCAATTGTGGCTGCCTCTCGTAAGTCTGCCGATGAACTGGCAGAAAATACCAAGTCGGAATTAAAATTGTTCGCCGGCCAGGCAGTGAATGCCCTGAAGTCTGAAATCGCCACACTTGTGACGGATAAAATTGTCAATGCGGATGTGAAAGCATTTGCTGCCGATAAAGATTATCTGAATGCATTTATAGTTGCATTGGCTTCCAAGTGGAGTGTGAACGAGCCTATCGTGATTTCGACTGCTGATGCAGATGGCCTGAAAAAATACTTCGCTTCACAAGCTAAAGCGTTGCTGGATAAGGGAGTGAAGATAGAGCAAGTGAACGGAAACAAGACATTGTTTACAGTTTCGCCTGCCGACGGCTCGTACAAGGTGAACTTCGGTGAAGAAGAATTTATGAATTACTTCAAAGAATTCCTGCGCCCGCAGTTAGTGGAAATGCTGTTCTAAAACCACAGGATATGAGTAAATACTATTACTACTTGGTAGCTGGTTTACCCGAACTCACATTGGAGGACAGTAAGCTGAGCTATACGGTAGCTGATTTCAAAGCGGAACTGTATCCGGAATTGTCCGACGAAGATAGACGACTGATTGATTTGTTTTATCTGAAGTTTGACAATGCGAACGTTCTGAAATTACTAAAGGACAAAGACGCTGCCATTGATCCGCGCGGAAATTATTCTGCAGAAGAATTGGCAGAGTTTATCTCATCTCTGAAAGAGGGTGATGAGATAGCGGATGCCGTGTTCCCTTCCTATCTCTCCACTTTTATTTCCGAATATTTCAATGTTGCTGCTGAGGACGATTTTCTGCATGAAGACCGTCTGGCTGCGCTTTATTATGAATATGCAATGAAGTGCAAAAATAAGTTCGTGTCTTCCTGGTTTGCGTTTAATCTGACGATGAACAATATACTGGTGGCACTGACTGCCCGGAAATTCAAGATGGAGATCGCTCCGCTGATAGTGGGTGATACGGAAGTGTGCGAGGCTTTGCGTACATCCGGTGCCCGTGATTTCGGACTGACGGGGGAAGTGGATTTCCTGGATCAGTTAGTGAAGATCAGCGAAACCGAAGAACTGGTGGAGCGGGAGAAGAAAATAGACCAGTTGCGTTGGAATTGGATGGAAGAAGCTACTTTCTTCAATTATTTCACCGTGGAACGTCTGTTTGTTTTCCTGTTGCAACTGGAAATGATAGAACGGTGGATTTCTTTGGATAAAGAAAAGGGTAACCAATTGTTCCGCAGCATCATAGCAACGTTGAAGGACGAGGTGCAGATACCCGCAGAATTCAGATAAAATAAATAACATAATTATATGGCAACAAAAGGAACTGTTAGTGGCGTTATCGCCAACATGGTAACCCTCGTCGTTGACGGCCCGGTGGCACAGAACGAGATTTGCTACATCTCGACCGGAGGTGACCGGCTGATGGCGGAGGTGATTAAGGTGGTAGGTACCCATGTGTACGTGCAGGTGTTTGAAAGCACCCGCGGACTGAAAGTAGGGGCTGAAGCCGAATTTACCGGACACATGCTTGAGGTGACATTAGGCCCGGGTATGCTTTCGAAAAACTATGACGGTCTGCAAAATGACCTTGATAAGATGGATGGAGTCTTCCTGAAACGTGGACAATATACGTATCCGCTGGATAAGGGAAGCAGATGGCATTTTGTACCTCTGGTGAAAGTAGGGGATAAAGTGGAAGCGGCTGCCTGGCTAGGACAAGTGGACGAAAACTTCCAACCGCTGAAAATCATGGTACCTTTCACCCAGAAAGGTGTGTGTACTGTGAAGTCCATCGTAGATGAAGGTGAATACAGCATCGAAGATATTGTAGCTGTACTGACTGACGAAGAAGGAAATGACATTCATGTGAACATGATACAGAAATGGCCGGTGAAACGCGCCATGACGAATTATAAAGAAAAACCGCGTCCCTTTAAACTGCTGGAAACAGGTGTGCGTGTAATCGATACTGTGAATCCTATTGTAGAAGGTGGTACGGGATTTATCCCCGGTCCGTTCGGTACAGGAAAGACGGTGCTTCAGCATGCCATCTCCAAACAGGCGGAAGCGGATATCGTAATCATCGCTGCCTGTGGTGAGCGTGCCAATGAGGTTGTGGAAATCTTTACGGAGTTTCCGGAGCTGGTTGACCCGCATACCGGACGTAAGTTGATGGAGCGTACAATCATTATCGCTAATACTTCGAACATGCCGGTAGCTGCCCGTGAAGCATCTGTATATACGGCTATGACGATTGCGGAATATTACCGAAGCATGGGTCTGAAGGTGTTGTTGATGGCTGACTCCACTTCCCGTTGGGCACAGGCATTGCGTGAAATGTCCAACCGTATGGAAGAGTTGCCTGGACCTGATGCGTTCCCGATGGACTTGTCTTCTATTATCTCCAACTTCTACGGACGTGCCGGATATGTGGTGCTGGGTAACGGTGAAACGGGGTCTATTACCTTTATCGGTACGGTATCTCCTGCCGGTGGTAACTTGAAAGAGCCTGTAACGGAAAATACGAAGAAAGTAGCCCGTTGTTTCTATGCTCTTGAACAGGATCGCGCTGACAAGAAACGTTATCCTGCCGTGAATCCGATTGATTCTTACTCTAAATACATCGAATATCCTGAATTTGAGGAATATATCAAAACTCATATCAATGGTGAATGGATTGGTAAGGTAAACGAAATCAAAAACCGCTTGCAACGTGGTAAGGAGATTGCCGAACAGATCAACATTCTGGGTGATGACGGTGTTCCTGTTGAATATCATGTAACGTTCTGGAAATCAGAGTTGATTGACTTCGTAATCCTGCAACAGGATGCTTTCGACGAAATTGATGCTGTAACACCGATGGAACGTCAGGAGGATATCCTGAATATGATCATTGACATCTGTCATACGGAATTTGAATTCGATAACTTTAATGAGGTAATGGATTACTTCAAGAAGATGATTAATGTTTGTAAGCAGATGAACTATTCGAAGTTCAAGTCTGAAGAATATGAAGGATTCCGTAAACAGTTGCAGGAACTGATTGAAGAACGTAAAGCATAAGGAAAAGTACAATTTACCATTTACAAGGTACAATTTGCCGTTCGGCATGTGTGTGTAGGTGGTAAAAAGTCAGAATGCGAAAATTGTAAATTGTAAATTGCTAAATTGTAAATATATAGATGGCAACAAAAGCATTTCAAAAAATATATACCAAGGTCACTCAGATTACAAAAGCCACCTGCTCGCTGAAAGCAACAGGGGTAGGGTATGACGAGTTGGCTACCGTAAACGGTAAGCTCGCCCAGGTGGTGAAGATTGCCGGTGACGATGTGACTCTGCAGGTATTCGAGGGTACGGAAGGTATCCCGACCAATGCGGAGATAGTATTTCTGGGCAAGTCGCCTACGCTGAAAGTGAGCGAACAGCTTGCAGGGCGTTTCTTCAACGCTTTCGGTGATCCGATTGACGGAGGTCCGTCCATCGAAGGCCAGGAAGTGGAGATCGGTGGCCCGTCTGTGAACCCGGTACGCCGTAAACAACCGTCGGAACTGATTGCGACTGGTATTGCTGGTATCGACTTGAACAATACGCTGGTATCCGGACAGAAGATTCCGTTCTTTGCCGACCCTGACCAGCCGTTTAACCAGGTAATGGCGAATGTAGCACTTCGTGCTGAGACAGATAAGATTATTCTGGGTGGTATGGGTATGACGAATGATGACTACCTGTACTTTAAGAATGTGTTCTCCAATGCCGGTGCGCTCGACCGTATCGTCAGCTTCATGAATACAACGGAGAATCCTCCGGTAGAACGTTTGCTGATTCCGGACATGGCATTGACGGCAGCCGAATATTTTGCTGTGAACAATAATGAAAAGGTACTGGTACTGTTGACTGATATGACCTCATACGCCGATGCGTTGGCTATCGTATCTAACCGTATGGACCAGATTCCTTCAAAGGATTCTATGCCGGGTTCTCTTTATTCGGATTTGGCTAAGATTTATGAGAAGGCTGTACAGTTCCCGAGTGGCGGTTCCATTACCATTATTGCGGTAACTACTTTGTCTGGTGGCGACATTACGCATGCTGTGCCTGACAATACGGGTTACATTACGGAAGGTCAGTTGTTCCTGCGTCGTGATACGGATATCGGTAAGGTTATCGTTGACCCATTCCGTTCACTATCCCGTCTGAAACAGCTCGTTACAGGTAAGAAGACCCGTAAGGATCATCCGCAGGTAATGAATGCTGCCGTACGTTTGTACGCTGATGCTGCCAACGCCAAGACGAAATTGGAGAACGGTTTCGATCTGACGAACTATGACGAACGTACCCTTGCATTTGCCAAGGATTACTCCAACCAACTGCTGGCTATCGATGTGAACCTCGATACGACAGAAATGCTCGACGTGGCCTGGAGCCTGTTCGGCAAGTATTTTCGTCCGGAAGAAGTGAATATCAAGAAAGAATTGGTTGACGAGTTCTGGCCAAAAGCAAATAATTAATCACTAACAACTAATCACTAATAAAGTGGCTATAAAGTTTCAATATAATAAAACTTCCCTCCAGCAGTTGGAAAAGCAACTGAAAGTGCGGGTCCGTACACTCCCTATTATAAAGAATAAGGAGAGCGCACTACGCATGGAAGTGAAGCGCTGCAAATCAGAAGCTGCCGCGCTGGATGAGAAGTTGGAACGGGAAATCCAGGCCTACGAAGCGATGTTTGCCCTTTGGAATGAGTTTGACCCCTCATTGATAAAGGTGAGCGATGTACATCTCGGCGTGAAAAAGATTGCCGGTGTACGGGTGCCGCTGCTCGAAAACGTTGATTTCGAAATACGTCCCTACAGCCTGTTCAATGCCCCCAAATGGTATGCCGACGGCATACATTTGCTCAAGGTATTGGCACAGACGGCTATCGAGCGGGAGTTTATCGTCGCCAAACTGGGCTTGCTGGAACATGCACGTAAGAAGACTACCCAAAAGGTAAACCTCTTTGAGAAAGTGCAGATTCCAGGCTATCAGGATGCTCTGCGAAAGATCAAGCGCTTCATGGAAGACGAGGAGAACCTCTCCAAGTCATCGCAGAAAATCATGAAATCCCATCAAGAGAGTAGGAAGGAGGCAGAAGCATGATTACAAAAATGAAGAAGCTTACATTCCTTGTATATCATAAGGAGTACGAAGCATTTCTGAACGGAGTGCGCGAACTTGGAGTAGTGCACGTAGCCGAAAAACAGCAAGGCGTAGCTGATAATGCAGAATTGCAGGATAGCATCCGGCTTTCTTCACGTCTGCAGGCGACACTGAAAATGCTGCATGGTTTGAGCGAAGCGAAGGAACCTACACCCGCTTCTGCTGCCCGCGGACTGGAAGTTCTGGACGAAGTAGATGTGCTGCAAAGTGAAAAGGCGAAGCTGCAACAACAGTTGCAAAACTATCAGAAGGAGAGAGCCGCCCTGGAACCCTGGGGTGATTTTGAGCCCGAAAGCCTTAGTAAACTGCACGATGCCGGTTTCACGGTGAACTTCTACTGTTGTTCGGAGGGTAGCTATGACGAGACTTGGGAAGAAATTTATAATGCGATGATTATCAATCGTGTATCCTCGCGTATCTATTTCATTACTGTAACTAAAAATGCAGTGGAAGTGGATCTGGATGCAGAACAGATAAAGTTGCCTTCTTACTCGTTGACCCGTATGCAGATACTTTGCCAGGAGACTGAACAGGCTTTGGCAGACAATGACCAGAAGTTGGCGGTACTTGCCGGAAAAGAACAACCTTCATTGCAGGCTGCACTGAAAGAGGTGAACACTGAAATAGAGTTCTCCAAAGTTATGCTGAATACGGAGGCTACGGCAGGAGAGAAATTGATGTTGCTACAAGGTTGGGCACCGGCTTCCAAAGAAAAGGAAATTGCTGCATGGCTGGATGAACAGCATATTTATTATGAAATAACGAATCCGACACCGGAAGATAATGTACCTATTCAGTTGAACAACAAAGGTTTCTTTGCATGGTTTGAACCGATATGCAGGCTCTATATGCTTCCGAAATACAGTGAGTTGGACTTGACGCCGTTCTTTGCACCGTTCTTTATGGTGTTCTTCGGACTGTGTCTGGGTGACTCCGGTTACGGGTTGTTCCTGTTCCTTGCTGCTACGTTGTACCGTATGTTTGCCAAGAACATCAGTGCTACGATGAAGCCGATTCTTTCATTGGTGCAGATACTGGCTGCCTCTACATTCTTCTGTGGAATGCTGACAGGTACGTTCTTCGGGGTAAGTCTCTATGACATCAATATACCTTTCCTACAGTATATGAAGGAGCATTTGTTCATGGACAACAATGCCATGTTCCAGCTCTCATTGATATTGGGTGTGATACAGATTCTCTTCGGTATGATACTGAAAGCTGTGAATCAGGCGATACAGTTCGGCTTCAAGTATGCCGTAGCTACGATTGGTTGGATCATATTGCTGGTATCCTGCGGAGTAGGAGCCTTATTGCCCGAAATCATGCCACTGGGCGGAACGGTACATCTGTGTATCCTCGGTGTGGCTGCTGCCATGATATTCCTCTTCAATAGTCCCGGTAAGAACGTGTTCCTGAACATCGGGCTGGGATTGTGGGATTCTTACAATATGGCTACAGGCTTACTTGGCGACGTGCTTTCGTACGTTCGTTTGTTTGCCCTCGGTCTGTCGGGAGGTATCCTTGCAGGAGTATTCAACAGTCTGGCTGTAGGTATGAGCCCCGACAATGTGATTGCCGGACCGATTGTGATGGTGCTGATATTCGTTATCGGACATGCAATCAATATGTTTATGAATGTACTGGGTGCGATGGTTCACCCTATGCGTCTGACCTTTGTGGAATTTTTCAAGAATTCCGGTTACGAAGGTGGCGGAAAAGAATATAAGCCATTCAAAAAATAACAATTATAGAATTAAAAATTAAAACAATAAAAACGTAAGATTATGGAAATGAATTTATTGATTGCCTACATCGGCATCGCAGTAATGATTGGTTTGTCTGGCATCGGTAGTGCCTATGGAGTGACGATTGCCGGTAACGCAGCTATCGGCGCTTTAAAGAAGAACGACGGTGCATTCGGTAACTTCCTCGTATTGACCGCACTTCCCGGTACACAGGGTTTGTATGGTTTTGCCGGTTACTTTATGTTCCAGACTATTTTCGGTATCCTTACTCCTGAGATGACTGCTATCCAGGCTGCCGCTATCCTCGGTGCAGGTATCGCGTTGGGATTGGTTGCTTTGTTCTCAGCTATCCGCCAAGGACAGGTTTGTGCGAATGGTATTGCAGCTATCGGACAAGGTCACGATGTATTCAGCAACACGCTGATCCTCGCTGTATTCCCGGAACTTTACGCTATTGTTGCTTTGGCTGCAACATTCTTGATCGGTAGCGCATTGGTTGCATAAGAATCTATTTCTGAATAATTTGCTGACCCGGGGTTGCCTTTTTGATGTCAACTCCGGGTTAATTGTTTCCGGATGCCACACTAGAATAAGGTAAATGCCACACCTCGGCAAGTGAAATGCCACACTTTGTATGTCGCGAAGCGTGGCATTTGCTCTGTTAAAGTGTGACATTTGGAACGATAGTCAGTCTATCTAACTATTTTTCGCAAACGATTGTTTATGCATATTTCATTAGTTTTTTCGATTAATAGGCTATTTTTCAAAGAATAATGTGTAATTTTGCAGCCGGTATTAAGTAATAGAGATTAAAAGTAATATGACTAAAGAGCTGTTAACCCCCGACTACATCTTCGAGTCAAGCTGGGAAGTATGTAACAAGGTTGGAGGTATCTATACGGTTTTGTCCACGCGAGCAAATACCTTGCAGGCAAGATTTCATGATAGATTGTTTTTTATAGGACCTGATTTTTGGCAGGGGAAAGAGAACCCTTTGTTTATCGAGTCCGATAACCTTTGTGCAGCATGGAAAAAGCATGCCTTTACAAAAGATAACCTTTCCGTCCGCATAGGGCGCTGGAACATTCCGGGCAATCCGATCGTTATATTGGTTGATTTCCAACCGTTTTTCGCACAGAAGAATGATATCTATACAGAAATGTGGAACCGCTATCAGGTGGATTCACTGCATGCATACGGTGATTATGATGAAGCATCCATGTTTTCGTATGCTGCCGGAAAGGTGGTAGAGAGTTTCTATCGCTATAACCTGACGGAAACGGATAAGGTGGTTTATCAGGCTCATGAGTGGATGACCGGTATGGGGGCCCTCTACCTGCAGATTGCCGTTCCTGAAATTGCAACGATCTTTACCACGCATGCCACGTCTATCGGACGCTCCATTGCGGGTAACAATAAACCTCTGTACGACTATCTCTTTGCCTATAACGGTGATCAGATGGCGGAAGAGCTCAACATGCAGTCCAAGCACTCCATTGAAAAACAAACTGCACATTATGTAGACTGTTTTACGACTGTGAGCGAAATCACGAATAACGAGTGTAAGGAATTGCTCGATAAGCCTGCCGATGTAGTGCTTATGAATGGTTTTGAGGATGATTTTGTACCGAAAGGGACTACGTTTACCGGAAAGCGTAAACGTGCGAGATCTACTATGTTGCGCGTTGCCAATTGCTTGATGGGTACGGATATGGGAGATGATACGTTGATTATCGGTACCAGTGGCCGTTATGAATTCAAGAACAAGGGCATTGATGTCTTCCTTGAATCACTGAACCGGCTGAATCGCGATAAGAATCTGAAGAAGAATGTATTGGCGTTCATCAACGTGCCGGGTTGGGTAGGCGATGCCCGTGAAGACTTGCAGCAACGTCTTAAGAGCAAGGAGAAGTTTACTACTCCGCTGGAAGTGCCTTTGATTACCCACTGGCTACATAACATGACGCACGATCAGGTGCTGGATATGTTGAAGTACATGGGCATGAGTAATCATCCTGAGGATAAGGTGAAGATTATTTTTGTTCCCTGCTATCTCGATGGAAAAGATGGCATTATAAACAAGCAATATTATGATTTGATACTGGGAGAAGATCTCAGTGTCTATCCTTCATATTATGAACCTTGGGGATATACCCCGCTGGAAAGTGTTGCTTTCCACGTTCCGACCATCACGACCGACCTGGCTGGATTCGGACTTTGGGTAAACAGCCTGAAGAATCAGCATGGCATCGATGATGGAGTAGAGGTACTTCACCGTTCGGATTATAACTATTCCGAAGTGGCTGATGGCATCAAGGACACCATTTCCGCATTCTCTGGAAAGACGGATGCAGAAGTGAAAAACATTCGCAAGCGTGCTGCCCAAGTGGCTGAGCAGGCTCTGTGGAAGCATTTTATCGAATATTATTATGAGGCCTACGATTTCGCCCTTCGCCATGCGATGGAGCGTCAGTTGGGTTGAAATAAAATAGAATATTAATCAATCAAGTTATCATACAATGAAGATTAAAGTTAGTAATGTAAACACTCCGAACTGGAAAGATGTGAATGTGAAATCTCATATTCCTGCTGAGTTGGAGAAATTGTCTGAATTGGCACACAACATTTGGTGGTCTTGGAACTACGAAGCTACTGAACTGTTTAGAGATCTTGACCCCGCTCTGTGGAAAGAAGTTGGTCATAACCCTGTACTCTTGTTAGAAAGAATGAGTTATGCTAAGCTCGAAGCACTCGCAAACGACAAAGTAATTCTGAAAAGAATGAATGATGTGTATTCTAAGTTTAGAGCATATATGGATGTAGAACCTGATAAAAAACGTCCTTCCATTGCTTATTTCAGCATGGAGTATGGTTTGAACCAGGTACTTAAGATATATTCAGGTGGTTTGGGCGTTCTTGCCGGCGACTACCTGAAAGAGGCTTCTGACAGCAATGTAGACCTTTGCGCAGTCGGTTTCCTGTATCGTTACGGTTACTTTACACAGACTCTCTCTATGGATGGTCAGCAGATTGCCAACTACGAAGCTCAGAACTTCGGCCAGTTGCCTATCGAGCGTGTGATGGACGAGAATGGTAATCAGGTGATTGTGGATGTTCCTTATCTGGATTACTTTGTTCATGCGTTTGTATGGCGCGTGAATGTGGGACGTATCTCTCTCTATCTGTTGGATACGGACAATGAAATGAACAGTGAATTCGACCGTCCTATTACTCACCAACTTTATGGTGGTGACTGGGAAAACCGTCTGAAACAAGAAATTCTGCTCGGTATCGGTGGTATCTTGACACTGAAGAAGTTGGGTATCAAGAAAGAAGTTTATCACTGTAACGAAGGACATGCAGCATTGATCAATGTTCAGCGTATCTGTGACTATGTGGCAGAAGGATTGTCTTACGATCAGGCTATCGAACTGGTGCGTGCATCTTCTCTGTATACTGTACATACTCCGGTTCCTGCCGGTCACGACTACTTTGACGAAGGTCTCTTCGGCAAATATATGGGCGGTTATCCTGCCAAGATGGGTATCAGCTGGGATGACCTGATGGATCTCGGCCGTAATAATCCGGGTGATAAAGGTGAGCGTTTCTGTATGTCAGTTTTCGCTTGCAACACTTCACAGGAAGTGAACGGTGTAAGCTGGCTGCACGGAAAAGTTTCTCAGGAAATGTTCTCTTCTATCTGGAAGGGTTATTTCCCCGAAGAAATGCATGTGGGCTATGTTACCAATGGTGTACACTTCCCAACTTGGAGTGCTACTGAATGGAAACATCTCTATGCTGCTAACTTCGACGAGAACTTCTTGTACGATCAGTCTAACCCGAAGATTTGGGAAGCTATCTATAATGTGCCCGATGAAAAAATCTGGGAAACACGTATGGCTTTGAAGAACAAGTTGATCGACTATGTTCGCAAGCAATATCGCGAAACCTGGTTGAAGAACCAGGGTGATCCTTCACGTATCGTTTCGTTGATGGATAAGATTAACCCGAATGCATTGCTGATTGGTTTCGGTCGTCGTTTTGCTACTTACAAACGTGCTCACCTGCTGTTCACTGACCTTGACCGTCTGGCTAAGATTGTGAACAATCCTGACTATCCGGTACAGTTCCTGTTCACCGGTAAGGCTCACCCGCATGACGGAGCCGGTCAAGGTCTGATCAAGAGAATTATTGAAATCTCCCGTCGTCCGGAATTCCTGGGTAAGATTATCTTCCTGGAAAACTATGATATGCAGCTGGCTCGCCGTCTGGTATCCGGGGTGGATATCTGGTTGAATACTCCGACTCGTCCGCTCGAAGCATCCGGTACTTCCGGTGAGAAAGCGTTGATGAACGGTGTTGTAAACTTCTCCGTACTCGACGGTTGGTGGTTGGAAGGCTACCGCGAAGGTGCAGGTTGGGCGCTGACAGAAAAGCGTACTTACCAGAACCAGGATCATCAGGATCAGCTCGATGCAGCTACTATCTACAGCATCCTTGAAACTGAGATTCTGCCGTTGTACTATGCACGCAACAAGAAGGGATACTCTGAAGGTTGGGTGAAGACTATCAAGAATTCTATCGCACAGATTGCACCTCACTATACAATGAAACGTCAGTTGGACGACTATTATAGCAAGTTCTACAATAAGTTGGCTAAACGTTTCGGCGCACTGTCTGCTAATGACAATGCCAAAGCTAAGGAAATTGCTGCTTGGAAAGAAGAAGTGGTTTCTAAGTGGGACAGCATCGAAGTCGTATCTTATGACAAGTGTGAAGAATTGTTGCAGGCTACCATCGAAAGCGGTAAGGAATACACCATTACTTACGTTATCGATGAGAAGGGCTTGAACGATGCAATCGGTCTGGAACTGGTAACTACTTACACTGCCGGTGACGGTAAACAACACGTTTACTCTGTTGAGCCGTTCAGCGTAGTGAAGAAAGAGGGTAACCTCTATACCTTCCAGGTGAAGCATAAATTAGAGAACGCAGGTAGCTTCAAGGTATCCTACCGCATGTTCCCGAAAAACTCTGACCTGCCTCACCGTCAGGATTTCTGTTACGTTCGTTGGTTCGTGTAAGAGTTTAATATATCAACATAGTGAAGCTGCTTGCGGGAGGTTGTCATAACCTCTCGGAGCAGCTTTTGTTTTGAACAAGTTCCGGTAGATACGTGTTTTATTTATACGACTAATAAAATAAAAATTCGTATGAAGAAAATTGTATTGCTCCGCCACGGTGAGAGCGCATGGAATAAAGAGAATCGTTTCACAGGTTGGACCGATGTGGATTTAACAGAGAAAGGTATTGCCGAAGCTAAGAAGGCAGGAGAGTTATTGGTAGATAATGACTTCCAGTTTGATAAGGCCTATACCTCTTACCTGAAACGTGCAGTAAAGACGCTGAATGTGGTATTGGATCGTATGGATCAGGACTGGATACCGGTAGAAAAATCCTGGCGTCTGAACGAGAAGCACTACGGGCAGCTACAGGGGTTGAACAAGGCGGAGACTGCTGAAAAATATGGTGAAGAACAGGTGTTAGTCTGGCGTCGCAGCTATGATGTAGCTCCACATGCATTGGCTGAAGATGATCCCCGTAATCCGCGTTTCGAGGTTCGATACAATGAAGTGCCTGATGCCGAATTGCCTCGTACAGAGTCACTGAAAGATACAATAGAACGCATTATGCCTTATTGGAAATGTGTGATTTTCCCGAATCTGAAAAGTGCGGATGAACTACTTGTTGTAGCGCATGGCAACAGTTTGCGAGGAATTATCAAACATCTGAAAGGTATCTCCGATGAAGATATTGTAAAACTGAATCTGCCGACTGCTGTGCCTTATGTGTTCGAATTCGATGATGATCTGAATTTAACGAAGGATTATTTTCTGGGAGATCCGGAGGAGATAAAGAAGTTGATGGAAGCGGTGGCGAACCAAGGAAAGAAATAATTAAAGATAAAAAGAGGAATGATGAACGCTCCGTTCATCATTCCTCTTTTTATTATCCTGCCAGCTCGTGAAATATCGTAATACTCAGAAATATTCCGATTGCTAAGCAGAGTGCTATTAATATCCAGTTTGTATATTTGGCACTTGGTTTTGTTTCCTTATGCAGATTCTGGTCGAAGTAATTCTTGAAGAAGAGGTAGATGGCTGGTACGGTTGCACTCGCCAACAATAAATCTTCCGGAATTTTGTAGACGTAAACTTTGGAGAAAGCAATGAGCGCCCAGTGACAAAGGAAAAGGATCACCAATAGATTGACCTTACGGGAAAACGCCAACAACAATCCGATAGTGAATACGGCTACGGAACAAGGCATCACGCTGGTAGTCATCATCGGGAATTCCATGCCCCGTGCCCATGAGAGGAGAGGGTAAAGGAACGGCATGGCATACAATATGTAAGTCAGCTTGTCATATTTGTGGTAACGCTCAAACGGCGTATAGTTCGTAATAAGATCCCATAGCCAGATAAGTGCGATTATGCCCCAGAATATGGCAAGTATATAATTGTAATTCCGGTCACCACAATAAATCATGTAGTAGACGATAGAAATCCAACTATTTAAAAATACCATATATCCCTTCATCAGCCGCTTGACCAGTAGTGTCGGTTTCTGATAGAGAAGTACGGTCAGCAAGATGCCTACAACGGTTATAACGATCTGGGCTATCCAGGTTCCTTCATTATATTGTGCGATTGTTTTCCAAAAAACTTCCATACGCAATCTTTTAATTTTTAATTTTCAACTTTTATTTTTTCTCGTGTCTTGTCATGGAGAAGGCCCGTTTGATGAACAGGAATAATGGTATAGTAGCGCCCACTGCCAACATGAAGATAACACTACAGGTAATGATTGAATTCGTAAATAAGTCAATCAGATACTTTTCCTGTAATTCGGGCACTTTCAGGTTCTGCATGAACATGATGAGCGAGAATACTATTTTGTAGGCATACATACCCGGAATCATTGGCAGCAGTGCAGGAATATAAAGTACAGTCATAGGGCAATAGATGCGTTTTCCCAGAACCAAACTTCCCATACCGATACTGAAAGAAGCACATAGGGATGCAGTAGCAATATCCACTCCCAGATACGTCATCAGGCAGAAGCGCAGGGCATGACCGATGGCGGCAAGCAAAGCAATGGAAGGGAAAGCACGTAAAGGAGGATCTGAAATCGCTCCGAAACCGATAGCGGCGACAGCGGCGAATATGCCGTCTGTAAGTATATCAACAAGTATCATAATAAACTATTTCTAATTAACATAAGAGTACAGGAAAGTCCTACGGCAATACATAGCACCAGCAATAAAGCCTGAATAAGGCGGGTGCATCCGGTGAGTACGTGCCCTTCTACAATGTCGATAACACCGTTCAGCAGAGGTACTCCGGGTACCAGGTAAAGAACGCTTGTAGCGATGGCAATTTCAGCAGTGGTTTCCAGTGTCAAAGCTGAAGAGGCAACCATGGAAGCGATGAATGCAGAGGCTATGAAAACAAGGTAATGATTGAATTTCTTTTTCTGCATAATTTGTTTGAGGTAGAAACCTATGAGGGTAGCGGAGAATACAATAAGACGTGCAGTCCAGTCGCCACCGAACAAGGCGCAGAATGATGCATTGGCAAATCCCACCAGGAATAGCGTACAAAGCGGGTCCATTTTGGGGCGTGCAATGATTTTCTCGTATTTTTCCCACAGGGTGTCGAGAGGCAGATGATTGTCATAAGCTTCCCAGCTAAGTGCGCTCAGTTCGGCATTCAGTTCAAAACTGATGGGAAAAGCGGGGATGATGGCTACTTCATTATAAACTTCAGTGCTGTCGATGTCACATACGCTTACTACCATAGTCTTTTGAAAAAGGCTCATTTTCACGTCTACATCCAGTGACTTCCCGATACGGCGGGTGTTTCGTATCACGCGCGAAGTGTGTACACCTGAACCCATAAGACGATTGGCATACTCCAGTAAAAACCGGGTAATTTCTTTTAATTCGTTTGGCGAATTCATACTTAAAATGTTATCCTAATATTATCTGTTCTTGAAAAGCGCCGCAAAGGTACGGCTTTTTGAGAAAACAAAAAAGTGATGCAAGGTATAATTGCGGGAATTTTTGAGGAGGTGGGCAGGGAAGGAGATGCATCAGAAGCACCTCCTTATGTTTGCTGATTATTAAGCGATACGAGGTATAGGGTTGTAGTTGTAAGCCACTACCTCTTCTGTATGCAGTGAAGCCTGTACATCAATCAGGCGTTGGTTTTTACTTCCGCGGAAGCATAGGCTTTCATCCCGCAGTTCTTGTTTAAATTTTCCATCCACCAGTACATCGATGTATTGCAATAGTTTGGCCTGGAGAGGGTTGCGCAGCAGAGTTTCAAATGTATATCCGGTATAACACCAGATATTTTTACCGCTTTTTTCCTTAATGGCGCATGCCAGTTCTGCAAATCCTTCCGGCTGGTACATTGGGTCTCCGCCACTGAATGTTACGTCTGCAAAGTCGTCGGCAAGTACTTTTTCCAATATTTCGTCTGTTGACATCCAATGCCCCCGTTCGATATCCCAGGATTCGGGATTGTGGCAGCCTGGGCATCTGTTCGGACATCCGGCAGCATAAATGGAGGTCCGGAAGCCCGGACCGTCCACTGTGGTATCTTCTATAATATCAAGAATGGAAAGCACGTTGATAGTGATTAGTGATTTAGTGATTAGTTGTGAATGACACGGTCGTTCAGTTCCGCTAATTTAGCGTTGTTCCAGCGGTCGGTAGTACCCACCAGATAACCGGTGATACGCTGTAATTTATCGATGTGGGTGCTTCCGCATTTCGGGCAAGCTTCCAGATTTGGAGTTGAATTTTCGTAGCCGCATTCCAGGCAACGGTTACGGTTATGGTTTACTGAACCGTATCCGATGTTATACTGATCCATCATATCCACTACACGCATGATAACTTCGGGGTTATGTGTTGCATCACCGTCTATTTCTACATAGAAGATGTGTCCGCCACGTGTCAGATCGTGATACGGAGCTTCCACTTCAGCTTTATGGCGGGCGCTGCACTTATAATATACGGGCACGTGATTGGAGTTTGTATAATAATCCCGGTCTGTAATGCCCGGCAGTACCCCGAATTTCTTACGGTCGGCACCTGTGAACTTACCCGATAAACCTTCAGCAGGCGTGGCCAGCACACTGTAGTTATGGTGATACTGTTCGGAGAACTGGTTGGCACGATCGCGGATATAGGTCACTATCTTCACTCCCAGTTTTTGTGATTCTTCCGATTCTCCATGATGTTTTCCTGTAAGGGCTACCAGGCATTCTGCCAGACCGATGAAACCGATGCCCAATGTTCCCTGATTGATAACAGAAGCAATCGTATCGTTAGGTTTCAGCTTTTCGCTACCCACCCATAAAGCAGACATTAACAGCGGAAATTGCTTGGCAAATGCTGTTTTCTGGAATTCCATGCGTTCGTGGAGTTGGCGGGCTGTAACTTCCAGCATTGCATCCAGTTTGGCAAAGAATTTGGCTATACGCAATTCTTCGTCTTCTATCTTCATGCATTCGATGCCCAGGCGTACGATGTTGATGGTGGAGAAAGAAATATTTCCGCGTCCGATGGATGTTTTCGGTCCGAAACGGTTTTCAAATACACGTGTGCGGCATCCCATGGTTGCCACTTCGTGCTGATAACGCTGAGGATCGTCCGCTCTCCATTCTTCACTCTGGTTGAATGTAGCATCCAGGTTCAGGAAGTTCGGGAAGAAACGGCGTGCGGTCACTTTGCAGGCAAGTTGGTAAAGATCGTAGTTGCGGTCTTCCGGCAGATAACTTACGCCACGTTTCTTTTTCCATATCTGGATAGGGAAGATGGCTGTCTCGCCATTGCCTACGCCCTGATAGGTACTTTTCAGTAACTCGCGGATGATGCAACGTCCTTCGGCTGATGTATCCGTGCCGTAGTTGATAGAGCTGAATACGACTTGATTGCCGCCGCGTGAGTGAATGGTATTCATATTATGGATGAATGCTTCCATGGACTGGTGTACACGTGCTACAGTTTTGTTGATGGCATGTTGTACAATGCGTTTTTCGTCGGACAGGCCATCCAACGGCTGTTGCAGGTAGTCTGTAAGTTCCTTCTGATAAAGATGTGAATAATCTTTTCCGTTCAGCTCTTCCAGATTTTTGATTTCTTCGATGTAGCTGTTGCGTACATAAGGTGCCAGATAAAAATCGAATGCAGGAATAGCCTGTCCACCATGCATTTCATTCTGGGCAGTTTCCAATGAGATACATCCCAGAATACTTGCTGTTTCGATGCGTTTGGCAGGACGTGATTCGCCATGTCCGGCAGAAAAGCCACAGGATAAAATGCGGTCCAACGGGTGCTGAACGCATGTCAGACTTTTGGTAGGGTAGTAGTCCTTATCATGAATATGTAGATAATTGTTGTGTACAGCTTCCAGTACCTCGGCGCTCAACAAATAGTCGTCTACAAACGGTTTGGTGGTTTCACTGGCAAACTTCATCATCATGCCCGCCGGAGTATCGGCGTTCATATTGGCATTTTCCCGTGTCACATCGTTGGACTTGATGTCTATAATCTCCAGAAACATATCACGCGTCTTGGCTTTGCGGGCAATGCTACGCTGGTTGCGGTAAGCAATATACTTTTGTGCCACATCTTTCCGGCTACTCTTCATCAGCTCCATTTCTACTGCATCCTGAATGGCTTCCACCGTCATTTGTGCACTTCCCTTGAAGGATATGTGATCTGTGATCTGGCGTATCAACTGCAGATCTTCACCTTTGTCCGTGTGTAACATTGCTTTACGGATGGCAGTTACTATTTTCTCTTCATTAAAGCCGACTACTCGTCCGTCTCTTTTGATTACAGTCTGTATCATGGTCTCATTCTTATTATTTAGTTATCCATTTGAATTGGGAGCACAAAGATATAAACTAATCTTTGAGTTTTTATTTTTGGAAAACTTTTGTGCTTGTAAAATATGTTAATTAGCTGATATTCAATGGACGTTTAAAGAGAAATGGAAAACTTTTTATTTCGTAGGCCTTTTGAAAGTTGTTCGAAATGGAAATTCCTATGTAGTAAGTAGATACAAAAAACCTCGCCTGCTACACATACATGTAACAGGCGAGGTTATATTATAAAAATAATCTTGAATAGGAATTATTCTTTCCCGTACGAAAATTATTTCAAAACTTCTGCCAGTTTTGCTTGCAATTCTTCACCGTGCAATCCACGTGCGATGATGGTTCCTTCGCCATCGATCAATACAGTGTGAGGAATGCTGCTTACTGCATACAACTGAGCGCCTTCGCAATTCCAGTATTTCAGGTCAGACATTTGCGGCCAAGTGATGTTTAGCTTCTCGATAGCATCTTTCCATGCTTCGCCACTTTGATCCAAAGATACACCTACGATTTCAAAACCTTTGTTCTTGTATTGAGCATAAGCTTCTACCAGGTTCGGCATTTCGCGACGGCAAGGACCACACCAGCTTGCCCAGAAGTCGATGAGTACCACTTTGCCTTTACCTACATAGTCAGACAGTTTCATCGGTTTTCCGTCAGGAGTTGCCATTTCAAAATCTGTGAACTTCTGGCCTACAGCAGTAGCTTTCATTTTTTCTACGTTTCCTTTGATCTTGATGATAACTTCATCGTTAGCAAATTCAGCGGGAATTTGCGGCATCAACGGATCCAGTTCGTCTACTTCAAGGTAGTAGTAGTTATTCTTCAGCAAATGAACGCCCACCAGGTTAGTGATATTCTTAGCAATACCTGCCTTAGTGATTTCCATTGATTTTTCTTGCAAATCGTTCATTTCCTTCATTTTGGCTTCGCGCTGCTCGTCAGTCAGTGTAGTATCTGACATAGACTCATATATAGTCATCATTTGTTTGTTCAGATCACTCAGCTGAGCTCTGATTTCCTGATAAGCATCGTTGCTCGGCGTGCCGGTAGCAGAGTCATTATCGCGGGTCAAATTGATCTTGATATTACCGTTTTCAAGGAAGAAGTCCATCAGGATACCTTCTTTTCCTGCCGGTCTGTAGGTTACGTAACGGTTCGCAGCAGTATCTTGTACGCCTTTAAAGGTGAATGTACCTTTGGTGATTACTGCGGAGTCTACTTTTACAAGATTTCTTCCGTCTACTTTTTGCAAAAATACAGTGTCGCCGTCAGCTCCACCCTCTACGGTTCCGGTTACTATGTAACCTTTGTTTCCGCTACAGGCAGCAACGATAGCAGCCACAGCGAGCAGATAGATAAATTTTTTCATTGCTTTTATTATTAAGTAAAAATATATGGCTACAAAGATAGTCAATAAAAAATCCCCTCCGGCATAACCGGAGAGGATTTTATAGTTTTAATCCCATTTTTTGTAATCGTACTGTGCTTACTATTATTCAGCAGCAGCTTCAGCAGCGGGAGCTTCTTCAGCAGGAGCCTCTGTTGCCTCTTCAGCAGGAGCTTCGGCAGCGGCTTTTTCTGCTTCTTCAGCAGCTTTCTTTTCAGCCAATGCTTTTGCTTTTTCAGCGTTTACTTTCTTTTCAGCTTCCAGACGTGCTTTTGCTTCAGCTTTCTTAGCTTCTTCGTCTTTAGCTTTCAAAGCAGCCAGACCGCTTTGTTTGTTGTTCTTCCAAGCTTCGAATTTAGCTTCAGCTTCAGCTTCGCCAAATGCGCCCTTGGTTACACCACCCAAAAGATGTTTTTTCATGTAAACGCCTTCGCGTGACAAGATGTTACGAACAGTGTCAGTCGGTTGTGCACCTTTCATAACCCAGTCAAGTGCGCGGTCGAACTTCAAATCTACTGTGGCAGGATTGGTGTTCGGATTGTACGTACCAATCTTCTCAATAAATTTACCATCACGTGGTGCTCTTACGTCTGCAATAACGATAGAGTAGAAAGCGTAGCTTTTACGTCCATGTCTTTGCAATCTGATTTTTGTTGCCATTTTAAATAATGTTTTAAATAAATGATTTGAATTATGCTACTATCTCGTAATAGCGGCTGCAAAGGTATGGTTTTTATTTTGATTGACAAAGAGTTCCTAACAAAAAAAGGATGGATTTCATCAGAAACCCATCCTTCTTTTTAATAACGTATTATCGTGAGAATAATTAATTCTTCGGTAATGCTTCTTTAACTACCATCGGACGACCTGCGTATTCTGCGCCGTTCAATGCATTGATAGCGTTAGATGCTTCTGAAGAATCCGGCATTTCGATGAATGCGAATCCTTTAGATCTTCTTGTTTCACGGTCAGTGATGATTCTTACTGAGTCTACTGTTCCGTACTCTTCCATAACTTCTCTTAAATCTGATTCTTTAACCCTGTAATTCAGGTTACCTACATACAAATTCATAAATCTAAATAAAATAATAAATTAATAATTCAATAAACAAAGTTTTTGGAAGTTGTTAGGTCAGAAATGGAAATACTCAATACAGAGGAAATACATACGTGAAATAATCAAATCAAATAAACTTCTTTATTGTTCGGCTACAAAGTAACGCATTCTATTTCAATAATGCATCATCTTTTACCATATTTTTTTGCGATAAATTCATTTTTTGTTGAATATGAGCGAATTTTTACGAATATCGCTTCGGATATCTCACTAATATTGCTAATAATGCACAAATTCCCATTGTAAATGGATAATACAAGCTGCCAATAATGCTGATGGGAGAGATGCCTGCCAATCCGGCGGCAATCAATAATTGTGCACCGTAAGGAATGATGCCTTGTACCAGGCAGGAGAATGTGTCCAGGATGCTGGCTGTTTTCCGGCGGTCCAGATGAAAACGCAGGGCAATGTCCTTGGCTATCGGTCCGGTGGTAATAATGGCGATGGTGTTGTTTGCCGTACAGAGGTTGGCGATGCTGACAAGTGCGGCGATGCTCAGTTCTGCTCCTCGTTTGCCTTTTACATGGCGCGTCAGGAGGGAGATGATGAAGTCGATTCCGCCATTGTAACGGATCGTTTCCAGCATACCGCCGGCAAGTAGGGTGATGATAATCAGTTCCCCCATTCCTGTGATGCCGGTTCCCATGGAGCCGAACCAGTTGAAGAAAGCTGTACTCAGGTCTGTTTCGCTTGTGAAGATGCCGATGATACCTGTACTCAGGATACCCAAGAGCAGGACTAACATTACATTCACACCTGCCACTGCTGTGCCCAGCACGATGAGGTAGGGGATAACCTTTATCCATTCTATCTCTTGTGTTTGTGCAGGAGCTGTGATGGATAATCCCTGGAATATATAAATGCAGAGCACAATCAGTGCTGCCGGAACCACAATCATGAAATTTACGCGAAATTTGTCCCGCATCACACAATCCTGTGTCTTGGTGGAAGCTATGGTGGTGTCCGAAATAAACGAAAGATTATCTCCGAAGAATGAACCGCCCACTACAATGGCAACCATATATGGCAGATCGATGCCGGTCTTTTCCGCTAATCCGATGGCTACAGGGGTGAGGGCTACAATTGTTCCCACACTGGTGCCTATGGAAAGTGAAATGAAACATGCGGCTATAAAAATACCTGCCAGTAGCAGGTTATCCGGCAGAATACTCAGGGTGAGGTTTACTGTGGCGTCGATTGCTCCCATTTGTTTGGCGCTTTGGGCAAAGGCTCCGGCAAGAATGAATATCCATATCATCAATATGATATTCTTGTTGCTGGCTCCCACGGAGAATTGATACACCCGTTTTTCCAGGCTCAGCCCACGTGTTAGTACAATGGCATAGCAAGATGACAGCAGGAATGCGACTGTAATGGGTACCTTATAGAAATCATTTACAATCAGTGACGTCACCAGGTAAAGACATAAAAATACTGCCAGCGGGCTTAGTGCCCACCATCCACCCTTTTGTTTATTTGTTGTATCTGTCATCTTTTAAATTAATCAAATCATATATCTTAATTCGCTGCAAAATTATAAAAAACAAAGAGCGGAGCAAAATAGTTTTGCCCGCTCTCTATCTCTTATAATTACCTGTTGGCGGAAATAATTTCTTTCTATATGGTTATGAGCTAAATTGATACGCGGACAAGGCGGACGAACGCGGATTTTATAAGGCTGAAAGCCTGAGATTACATAGCGTAGGGCAACGCCCTACGTGATTATGTATATCTCTATTTAAGCCCTGAAAGGGCGCAATTAAGCATCAACCTTTATATCGCCCTTTCAGGGCTTAGAAATGGGGATGCACATTACGTAGGGCGATGCCCTACGCTATATAATGCAAGCCTTTCAGGCTTAAAATTCAGCCCGATAAATTATCATTTAGCTCATTATTGTACCGTTATGAATTAATTCCGCCAACGGGTTCTTAAATGTCAATTTATAAAGTTACTCCTGTCTTGAAGATTGCAATTTCCTTATAACCTTTCTTTTCGTTGTTTACGAATTCGCCACTTGCTACTTGGATTATATAATCAATGAACCGTTCACAAGTCTTTTCCATCGGTTCATTTTCTACGATGACTCCTGCGTTGAAATCAATCCAGCCCGGTTTGTTTTTTGCCAATGTGGAGTTCGTTGAAATCTTCATGGTCGGTACGTAGGTTCCGAACGGGGTTCCGCGTCCTGTAGTGAACAGTACCATGTGGCAACCGCAGGAAGCCAGTGCTGTGGCAGCAACAAGGTCATTTCCCGGTGCCGACAGCAGGTTCAAGCCTTTCACTTTCAGACGTTCACCATACGGTAATACGCCTTCCACATAGCTCTTGCCGCATTTCTGCGTACATCCCAGTGCCTTGTCTTCCAGGGTAGAGATACCACCCGCTTTGTTTCCCGGAGATGGGTTTTCGCCTACCGGTTCGCCATGTGAGAGGAAATATTCCTTGAAGTCATTAATCAATTTCACTGTTTCTTCAAATAGTTCCTCGTTGCGGCAACGGTTCATTAAAATGGTTTCCGCACCGAACATTTCCGGAACTTCCGTCAATACGCTTGTACCGCCTTGTGCCACCAGGAAGTCGGAGAACATTCCCAGTAACGGATTGGCCGTGATGCCTGAGAAGCCGTCCGAACCACCGCACTTCAATCCCACGCGCAATTCACTCAGAGGAACATCCACGCGCTCGTCCTTACTTGCTTTTTCGTATAGTTCGCGCAGCAACTCCATACCTTCTTCGTACTCGTCGCCCACCTTTTGAGTAACCATGAATTTTACGCGATCCTCATCGTACTCTCCCAGGAATTCGCGGAATACATCCGGCTGATTGTTTTCACAACCCAAGCCCACTACCAGAACTGCGCCGGCATTGGGGTGTAATACCATATCACGCAGAATCTTCTTTGTATTTTCATGGTCGTCACCCAACTGTGAGCAGCCATAATTATGCGGATAAGCCATGATTGCATCCACGCCCTTACCGCCTGTTTCCCGGCGCAAACCTTCGGCCAGCTGGTTGATGATACCGTTCACGCAACCTACAGTCGGTATAATCCAAACTTCGTTACGAATACCCACTTCGCCATTTTTGCGGCGATACCCTTTGAATGTCAGATCTTTGTGCGGAATATCCAGCGTAACACTTGTCGGATTGTAAGTATAGTCCAGCAATCCTGCCAGGTTCGTCTGAATATTATTTTCGTTCATCCAGTCCCCTTGTTTCTTGGCCATACGTGCATGGCCGATAGGGTACCCATATTTAATGACGTTTTCGCCCTCTGCAAAATCTTTTAATGCAAATTTGTGTCCGGCGGGTACTTCCTCGTTCAGAGTGATTTCCACCCCGTCCACAGTGAGTTTTTCTCCTGCCGGCAGCGTTACAATAGCTACGGCTACATTATCAGCAGGGTTGATTTTAAGGTACTTAGTTTCCATAATTACTCTTATTATTTATTATGATAAAATTCAATATTTTCCTTCGTCAACAAGTCAATCGGCATAAAGTTCTCTCTTGGAACTTCCTTTTTGAAAATCAGGTAGTCACATAGTGCCTTGATTCCGTCGAATCCCTGTAACTCCGGCTGTTGGGCTATGAGGAAAGATACGCTGCCCTCCATCAGACATTTCACGTTACGTTCCAGCAAGTCATACCCCATCAGATTAAAAGCTGTTTTCCCTTGTTTCAACAAGTACTCTCCAACGATATACACTTTTGAATTGAAAGTGATACCATTCTTTACGTTCGGATGTTTTCTGAAAAAATCGTCCAGCATCTGTGCATCATCACTGTCCCGCTTGGCATGTAAGTCCAATTCCCAAATGCGGCAGTTGGGGTGATGCTTCAACATATACTCCCGGAAACCGATTTCGCGGCGTTCCTGCTGGTTAGATCCCACAATACCCTCGTTTATCTTGCGGAAGATTACTACTTCCTGCTCGTTTCCTGCAAGTAGCATCAACATTTTTGCGGCGAAATATCCGCTTTGGTGAGAATTCTGTCCAAAGAAGGAAAGGGCGGGTTGATCTTTCAGATTTGAGTCTATATATATATAAGGTGTAGAACGTCGGTTCAATTCCTCTGTGAAAGATTTCGTATGCTGCGGCACGGTGGGGGCAAACATGACGCCGTCTGGTTCCTGTTCCAGGATACCTTGGGCGACATCTACGAATGAATGATAATCAAACGGATCGTAAAAGGAGAGGTCTACGGAGATATTGAAATCCGAATACGCTATCAGTGCATCGTGAATGCCGGCTTCTACCGCAGTCCAGTATTCGCCTTCCTCATGTTGCGGCAGCAGGCAGGAAAATGTGTATTTTTTGTTGGATGCCAGTGCGCTGGCGTACATATTAGGCTGGTAATCCAGTTGCTTCAGGATTTCTTCCACCCGTTTCCGGCTGGCTTCCGACACACCGCTACGGCCGTGTATCACACGATCTACTGTCCCCACTGATACATCCGCCATTTTGGCGATATCTTTGATTCTAATTCTTTCTGCCATTAGGTTATTTACAATTTACAATGTACAATTTCACAAGTTATCATTTACTTATTTACCATTTATCATCTGTGCTTTTTAGAAGTCACTGCCTGTCTCAGCTTTCATCTGCATAGCCAAATTGTACATTGTAAATGGTAAATTGTACTTCCTCTTGTGTTCGCACACAATAATAATCTTAATATTTTCAGCACAAATATATGACAATTTTTGTAATTACGAAAATTGTTGTATCTTTGTGCCCGCACACGAAGACTATGAAGAACGAACCGTATTTTAGTTTACTCTCCATAGTATCAGGTGATTAAGGCTGTTTTTGGCTCTAAAATGACAAATTGAAAGTTCTAAATTAATCACATATTAAAAAATAAATAAGATTATGGGAAAGAAAGTCGTTACATTAGGCGAGATCATGTTGAGACTGTCCACTCCGGGAAACACTCGTTTTGTTCAGTCTGATTCATTTGACGTAGTATATGGTGGTGGTGAAGCAAATGTTGCTGTCAGCTGTGCCAATTACGGACATGATGCTTACTTTGTGACTAAATTGCCGAAACACGAAATCGGACAATCTGCTGTAAATGCATTGCGCAAATATGGTGTAAAAACAGATTTCATTGCCCGTGGCGGCGATCGCGTGGGTATCTACTATCTTGAAACAGGTGCTTCCATGCGTCCCAGCAAAGTAATCTACGACCGTGCGCATTCTGCTATCGCTGAAGCTGATGCAGCTGATTTCGACTTCGATGCTATCATGGAAGGTGCCGATTGGTTCCACTGGTCAGGTATTACTCCTGCTATCTCTGATAAAGCTGCCGAACTTACCAAATTGGCTTGTGAAGCTGCAAAACGTCACGGTGTTACGGTTTCTGTTGACCTCAACTTCCGTAAGAAACTCTGGACAAAAGAGAAAGCTCAGTCTATCATGAAGCCTTTGATGCAGTACGTAGATGTTTGTATTGGCAATGAAGAAGATGCAGAACTCTGCTTAGGCTTTAAACCCGATGCTGACGTAGAAGGCGGAAAGACAGATGCTGAAGGATACAAAGGTATTTTCAAGGCAATGGCTAAAGAATTCGGCTTTAAATATGTAATCTCTACTTTGCGTGAATCATTCTCTGCAAGTCACAATGGCTGGAAGGCAATGATTTATAACGGTGAAGAATTCTACGAATCCAAGCGTTATGATATCAACCCGATTATCGACCGTGTAGGTGGTGGTGACTCTTTCTCTGGTGGTATCATCCACGGTTTGCTGACGAAACCCAATCAGGGTGCCGCTCTTGAATTTGCAGTAGCCGCTTCTGCATTGAAGCATACTATCAATGGTGACTTTAACCTGGTATCTGTAGAAGAAGTTGAATCACTGGCTGGTGGTGATGCAAGTGGACGTGTTCAACGCTAATTTCATGTACAATTTACCATTTACAATGTACAAATAGCGGCAAATGACGAGAGAGGAGATGAAAAACCGCTTAAAGGTATTTGCGGTACGAGTTATAAAGTTGGTAGATAAACTTCCTAATACTCCGGCAGGAAGAGCTATCGGAAACCAAGTAGTTCGTTCAGGAACTTCCCCCGGAGCAAACTATAGAGCCGCTTGCATTGGAAAGTCTGATAAGGATTTTCTGAATAAATTGAAAATGGTAGAAGAAGAACTTGATGAAACTGCATATTGGTTGGAACTGATAATGGAACTTGAACTTGTGAAACCCGAATTGCTGCAAGATTTGCATCATGAAAATAAGGAGCTGGTTAGCATAATTGTAAAGTCTATAATCACTATGCGCAATAAGCAGAATATAGAAATAAAGTAATAATAACAGATGTCTCTGTATAATGTCCGCATGGTTAAATTGTACATTGTACATTGTAAATTGTAAATCATAAAATGGCAAAGTTTGATAAAATAGCTGTGCTGAACAAAATTGGTTCAACCGGCATGGTTCCTGTATTTTACCATAAAGATGCAGAAGTTGCAAAAAAAGTAGTGAAAGCTTGTTATGAAGGTGGTGTTCGTGCATTCGAATTTACCAATCGTGGCGACTTTGCTCATGAAGTATTTGCAGAAGTTGTGAAGTTTGCAGCAAAGGAATGTCCTGAAATGGCAATGGGTGTGGGCTCTATTGTAGATCCTGCAACGGCTGCCCTTTATTTACAATTGGGTGCTAACTTTGTCGTAGGTCCGTTGTTCAATCCTGAAATCGCTAAGATTTGCAATCGTCGTCTGGTGGCTTACACTCCGGGATGCGGAAGTGTGTCGGAAGTTGGCTTTGCACAAGAAGCAGGCTGCGATCTCTGCAAGATATTCCCGGGTGATGTTCTCGGAGCAAAACTTGTAAAAGGTTTGCTGGCTCCGATGCCTTGGTCTAAACTGATGGTGACCGGTGGAGTAGAACCTACTCAGGAAAACTTGACTTCCTGGATTAAAGCAGGTGTATTCTGCGTAGGTATGGGCTCAAAACTCTTCCCGAACGATAAAGTTGCTGCGGAAGATTGGGCTTATGTTACTGAAAAATGTAAAGAAGCGCTGGCTTATATAGCAGAAGCAAGAAAATAAGTACAATTTACAATTTACAATTTACAATTTAGGCTGCGCTATAATCTGCATAGTAAAATTGTACATTGTACATTGTATATTGTAAATGAATTCCATTTTGTTTAAAGGTGTTTAAAGGGGACAACCGTTGGAGTTGGCAGATTGTTGCTACTCCAATGGTTTGTTTTTTTATAATATATAGTTTTTTTTCGACAAGCTATTTTTTAGAATTTATCAGGTTTTATAGCCTTTATTCGGGAAACTCTCATTAAATCATTCTTCTTGCTAATAAACTTGTATATTTTGTGCTGCGCATTTTTCTATAAGTTGTATATGTTACTTTTTTATTTGAACTAAAACTTGTATATCTTGTTATTTGTATTTATATTTGTAGCCAGATAAGAGTTTGTCGAATTATACTACTAATATATATAGGTATGAAACAACGAAAGATGAAACAGATTGTGTTCCTGTCCCTTATGTCAATGCTTCTACTGGGTAGCTGCACGGATAGAGATGTGTATCAGGGAGGAGGAGAGGAGACCGGTAAGAACACCCCTCTCAAGCCTTCGGAAGTTTTTGACTTCAGCATGATGCAGCAGGTAAAAGTAAATGTGGACTACGGGTTTACAAGTGATTATTATATCACTTTTGACCTTTATAGTCAAGACCCTATGAAGGAAGAAAATGATTCATGGATAAAAGATGAATCACTGTCTCCTGTTTATTCGGCTCCTACTGACAAGAAAGGACGATATTCAGGTACGGTTGAAATCCCTTCAGACATTACGGAAGTATGGCTTTACACTGATTATTTAGGTGCTATTTCACCGGTTAAGTTGACTATTTCTAATGGTGAGATAAACTATAATCAGAGCGCGTACATTGCATCGCTGCAAACCAAGACAAGGGGCACAACGACTGGTGGCCATAATTATTTGGATGATTGGATGCTTATGCCTGGTGTAGACTGGGATGGATACGGTATGCCCAATAATATGGAGGCTGCTTTGAGTGCGCCACCGGCAGAAATCTTATATAGTATTCGGAGTACATATAGTAATATCAGTGGAAAACAAATTAAAGATTTACATCCTGACTGGCTTAATAATAATACTACTTCTGAAATTAAAATAATCAAAGATACAGAGCTGAGCCTTGTTTTTGTTGCAAGTAGTGCCAGTTTTAATAATACAGTAGGATATTTCACTTATAAATCAGGAACTGTTCCTACTCCGGAAACAGTTCAAAAAGTGCTTGCATTCCCCAATGCTTCTCCTATTTCTAAAACTGACAAAAATACGGGAGAACGTTTAGGATCATTGCTGTGTGGACATGAGGTGAAACTTAAATATTGGAATGAGGCTGAGCAGAAATTTGAGGATAAATTTCCTGCTGGTGTTACTGTTGGGTGGTCTTTGCAGGCAAATGCATTTAAATCTGGTGATATTTTGAAAGGTATTGGAATTCGTTATTCATATAGTACTATGAATTATGATAATTCACAGCGGGTAGTAGCTTTGCGTGATGGAGGTACGGATCAGATTGTAGCTATCGGCTTTGAGGATAATGTAGATTTTGATTATTGTGATGCCACCTTCTATCTGAAGATTGCAGAAGCAAATGCTATTGATCCGGGTGGTCCGGAATTACCTCCGGTAGATCCTCCCAGCAATGTTACCACTACCTATAAGGGAACTTTAGCTTACGAAGACCAATGGCCGGCGCAAAAAGATTATGATATGAATGATGTGATGATGACTTATCAATCTACTCTTTACCGGAATGTTGTAAGCAGCAAAATATATAAGATTGTAGATGAGTTTACTCCCCTCCATAGTGGAGGTACACACATTTGTGGTTTTGGATACCAACTCCATAATCTTACACCCGACCGAGTAAGAAGTATCGAAGTTTCAGGTCCTGACGGTTGGAAAATAGAGACAGATCAATCGCATCCTACTGTTATCTTGTTTGATAATATTAAGAGTGTTTTAAATCAGAAGTTTACTGTTACCATTGAATTGGCAGATGTGGAGTTGAGCCAAGTGACACCTCCTTATAATCCTTTCATATTTGTTAATGGTAGAAGCAGGGAAGTGCATCTGGTAAATTACGCACCTACGGATAAAGCTGATAAGTCACTTTTCAATACGAGTGATGATATGTCGAATGTCGATGCAGGCATTTATTATATCACCCGTTATGGAGAAGAAGTAGATATCATGCCGTTTGCTATTAATCTTCCTATTCTCAATTTTAGTATTCCTACAGAAGGTGTGAAGATATATGATACCTATCCTGATTTTATTGAGTGGGTAAAATCAAAAGGTACATCAAATACGAATTGGTACAAGAATAAGAAGTAAATAATAGCTTCTTTAAGTAAAAAGAGTTTTATCTATGTTTTGCCATAGATAAAACTCTTTTTTTTATACTTTTGTCTTGTCAATGATGAATAACAGAAAAACACTATTGTATGAAATTGCAAACACTATTTTCTATCTTATTTTGTAGCGGAGTAATTGGAGGATTCATCTCCTGTAATCATTCTTCTTCACTTCGAACCCGGAAGGAGGCTTTAGGTAAACTCATTTTTCAAGATACCCAGCTATCTGAGCCTGCAGGACAATCTTGCGCAACTTGCCATACAGCCGATAAAGGATTTGCAGACCGTGATTCCCGCATTGTATCCGAAGGTGCTGTCCGTGGTCTTTATTCCCAGCGTAATTCCATGACTATCTGCTATTCTATGTATGTTCCCTCGCTCTATTTTGATGATGAGGAGGAAACTTATGTAGGTGGGCTCTTTTGGGATGGACGTTCCCCTTCATTGCAGCATCAGGCAGGTGAACCGTTTCTTAATCCTGTAGAGATGGGAAACCCAGATAGGAGTTCTGTTGTGAAAAAGGTGCGTCGTGCATCGTATTATCCTGAATTAGTGCGTCTCTATGGTGAAACTGCCAATGTTGATTCTCTTTATGCTCATATAACAGATGCACTTTCCATTTACCAGCAATCCAAAGAAGTGAATTCTTTTTCTTCCAAATATGATGCTTGGGAGAGAGGTGAATATGTTTTTACTGAAACAGAATCACGCGGCATGGATCTTTTCAAAGATAAGGGAATGTGTGCTGAATGCCATATCCTGGATAAAGATGAGCGTGCCGGACGTGTTCTTTTTACCGATCATACCTATGACAATCTTGGCATTCCGCGTAATCCGGAAAATCCGCATCTTCGTGTGCCCGCCGACTATTTTCTTCTTACTCCGGATAGTATTGACTTGGGATTAGGTCCCATTGTGGGCAAAGAAGAAGAAAATGGCAAATTCCGTGTCCCTACTTTGCGCAATATTGCCTTGACCGCTCCTTATGGACATAATGGCTATTTCAAAACTCTTGAAGAAATCGTTCACTTCTATAATGTACGTGATGTGAGTGATGAATTTCCTCCTGCCGAGTGTCCTGCCACAGTCAATCGTGATGAGTTGGGAAACCTTGGTTTAACTCCTGAAGAAGAAGCCGACCTTGTAGCATTCATGAAAACGTTAACAGATGATTTTAAAGGCGTTCAAAACTAACTGTAACCGTAAACAAAGCTGGATAAACTTAAAAAGATGTTATAAAACACACGTTTTTTCGTGTGGCTGTTTGCGTACACGGAATTTTTTCATACCTTTGTATCGCAGTTGGGAAACTGCTCATGATTTTGACTTTTAAATAAATTAGTTTTTAGTTTTCAATAAAGGATTAGTTAGGGTAAAAAGATTTAGTTAATAGTTTTTTCATAGGCTAAAATTTGGATTAAAAAAATAGGTAATTAGGTATAAAGGTAAAAGAAAAAAGTTTATTTTTATAGGTAATTAGAAATTTATTTTGGGTAAAAAGAAGATTGATTTTTAGGTAACAATGATGAAGTTTAAAAGAAAAGCCTCTAAGGCTTTTCTTACAGAGGCGAGAGGTTCGTGAGAGCTTGCTCGTTTTTTTGTGTCCTGAAATGAAATATAGGACATTTTCTTTTTTTTAGAAATGATGATTATTCCAGTCATTCTTTGTATATTTGTGGCATCATCTACATAAAAAATTAATTTTGGAACAGATACTGCTTATACTCGATTGGGTTTTATATGTATTGTTTGCGATAAACATATTGTATTTATTAGTTTATAGCTTAGCATCACTTCGCCGTAGACCAGTTAAAATGGCTCCGGCGAAGGAATATAAACGGATTGCATTATTGATTGCGGCGTATCGGGAAGATGCTGTTATTATGGATACGGTGCAAGCTTGTTTGGCACAAGATTATCCAAGTGACAGATATGATGTGGTAGTGATTTCGGATCACATGCAACCTTCTACGAATGAGAAACTGCGTGTATTGCCTATAAAACTGCTTCAGGTAGATTTCGAGAAAAGTACGAATACAAAATCGCTGAAAGCTGCTCTTGAATATTTGGGTAAGGATTCCTACGATATTGCTTTGATAATAGATGCTGATAATATAATCAATTCTTCTTATCTTGTGGAATTAAATAATGCTTTTGCTGATTCCAAAGTGCAGGTGGTTCAAACGCATCGCGTTGCAAAGAACTTGAATACCAATATGGCCTATTTGGATGCTATCAGTGAAGAAATAAATAATTCTATATTCCGTTTAGGACATGTGAATTTAGGCATGTCGGCAGCTTTGATTGGTTCCGGCATGGCGTTTGAATATTCACTATTCTATAAAGCAATGATGAGTAATACTTCGGTTGGAGGTTTTGACCGAGTTTTAGAAATGAAGTTGCTTTATCACCGTGTTTTCTTTCATTACTTGCCTGATACGTATGTACTGGATGAAAAAATACAGAAGGCAAAAAACTTTTATCAACAGCGCCGTCGCTGGCTGTCGGCGCAATACTATAGTCTGGGCGAATTTGTGCATCATTTATTACCTGCTATTCGTCATCGTAAATGGGATTTTTGTGACAAACTATTCCAACAGGCAGCACTTTCACGGGTGTTATTGTTAGGATTTACATTTATTTTTTCCGTATGTTCTTCTATATGGTTTCCTTCATTGGCCTATAAATGGTGGGTAATTTTAGGGCTATTACTGCTTGCGTTGATAGCAGCAATACCTCGTCGTTTCTGGCAATGGCGCTTGGTTAAAGCGATATGCTTTATTCCATATTCATTTTTATTGATGTTTGCTAATTTATTCCGTCTGAAAGAGGCGAATAAAAGATTTATTCATACAGAACATGGAATAGAGGAGTGAAATCTTAATTAAGCAAATGTTATGAATAATAATCCTGTAATTTCTATCATCGTTCCTGTTTATAACGTTGAAAAGTATCTGTCCCAATGTTTAGATAGCATTTTAGAGCAGACATTTACTGATTTTGAGGTGTTACTAATAGATGATGGTAGCCTTGATCGTAGTGGTGATATCTGTGATAAATATGTGGAGAAAGATGGGCGAATAAGAACTTATCATCAACAGAATGCCGGAGTAAGTAGTGCTCGAAATGTTGGTTTATATTATGCAAAAGGTACTTATATTACTTTTATAGATTCAGATGATTATGTTACTCCTGATTATTTGAAGAATTTGAGTGATATGTTACCGATTGATAGTAGTAGCCAAGGAATGGTAGTGGGGGGATTTAGTAAACTGTTGCCTGATGGTAGCACTCAAATAGTTCATGTTCCTGAGTTGAATATATTCCCATCAGATTATTATCGTGTGCTGACTGAACTGCTGGAACAAAATATTAAGTATACATGTTCAAAATTGTATGATAATCGGCTTATTCAAAAATGGAATATACAGTTTATTCCTTCTATATCATGTTTTGAAGATATGTTTTTTATGCTTGATTATTTACTCTATTCAAAATTTTTATTTATTCGTGATAATTCAGATTATATTTATCGAGTTGGATATTCTCTAAATTCCTTATCTACATATAGTAGCGATTTTCGAAGTGAATATGCTGCATTTGTTAATTATTTAGATCGAGTATATTTTTATAAGAAAAAGTATGCTTTGAATCAACGAGAATTGAATAAGGTTTGGAGGTCACTGACTGCATTTTTTCATAGAGTTATATTGGCAATCTATAAAGTCGAGAATCGTTATACCCGAAAAGATCGGCTATGCTTTTTGCGTGAGTTGCTTTCATCTAACAAGAAGTGGATTAAGAACTATTTTAGTCCTCAATATAAAGTGGACATTATTGGTAAATTCTTACTTTCCTACGTGGGGGTAACTGCCTTTGATGGCTGGATGCGTTTTTTATTGTATATGAAGTTTAAAAGGATGTTTGGTAGTGAATAATAAAACGAAATGAATATATTATTTTTATATTTGAGAATGTTTCATCCCCATCATGGAGGAATTGAGAGAGTAAGTGATCTTCTCAGTCGGGAATTTTTAAAGAGAGGGCATAATGTATTCTTTTTACATACAATTAGAGATGAGACTTTATTGGATTATCCATACCCAGCACCACTTTCTTTTTTCCCTTTTCCTCAAGAAGACGTGGAACGAAATGGTAAATTTTATCATGATTTCTTAATCGAGAACCGCATTGAAATAGTGATTAACCAAGATCTTTTGGCTTATCATGCAATCTGTAGCTTTTCTACTGAACTGAAAACTGTTCATACCATATCAGTAATGCACGGAAATCCGCTTCTTGTATATGATTATTTGTGGAAGCTTACGATGCGGTTAAGGAATGATACATTTATTGAGAAGATTAAAAGAATAGCTCGCATAATAAAGGTACCTAAAATAAAGCGTGATTATTGGCAAATGTTAAAAAGAGGTTATGAAGATAGCTTTGCTTATTCAGATTTAGTGTGTTTGCTTTCGTCCAAATTCATTCCGGAATTAAAAAGAATATATCCGAATTCTTTAGATAAATTAATAGCGATACCTGACCCGAATACATATCGTCCCCAACAATTGACGGGTTATGCAAAAAGGAAACAAATACTTTATGTGGGACGAATTGCATGGCATCTGAAACGAGTAGATCGCTTAGTTGGCATCTGGAAGCGATTATATAAGAAATTTCCGGATTGGGAATTAATATTTGTGGGAGATGGACCGATAAAGAAAGAACTTGAATGCAAGTTTGCGAAACAGGAAAGAGTGGTGTTTGCGGGTTATCAAGATCCGGAGCAGTACTATAAGGATGCCAGTATTATATGCCTAACAAGTGATGCGGAAGGTTGGGGAATGGTCTTGACGGAAGCTATGACCTTTGGTACAATACCTGTGGTTTTCAATTCTTATGCAGCCGTAACTGACATTATAGATGATGGTAAGACTGGATTATTGGTACCTCCTTTCTCATCGGCTAGGTTTGCCCGTGCGTTGGAAACATTAATGAGTGATGAGAGCTTGCGTAACAGAATGTCACAAGCATGTATGCAGTCGGTACGCCGTTTTGATATAACTACCATTGCAGATCAATGGGAGGCTATTTTTGAAAGATTAAATTAACTTGTTGTTATCTGTGGATTAGTTTATTTATGAATTTGTATAATCGTCCTTCCTTTTTTACGATACGTTTTGTGAATGCTCTTATACCGGGAGTGGCAAGATAGAGCAGAATGTACGTGAGGGTTAAATAGGTTGATGTGAGCAGTACTCCGTATTTTATCCAATGCATAAAAGAAACTTCCGGTGAGAAATGTTCAGCAGGAATAATATTATAGCATAAAATACCTACAAGGATGAGTATGGCTAAATGCTTAATATAATTTATCCAATAATGTATAACAGACATTTTGAATCCCCGGCTATATAAAAAATAGGGTTTCCAAATTCCAATGATAAAAAACAAACTCGCAGATCCTCCCAACAATACTCCTGGAAGTCCCCATAGAGAGCCACCTATTAATGCTACGGCCAGATTAATGCAAACTTCTGCAATAGGAGACCATGTGTCGCTGAATAATCCATAGCCGTACAGAAATTGATCTGTCGCACCTCGTGTGTAGCCAATGAAAGCATTGAGAATTATAATAACCAATACATAATGTGGAAGTACATATTCCTCACCTAACCATAGGTAAATAAAAGGAGAAGTTAATTGAAGTAGCGCAAAAGAGATGATGCCGGCGATAAAAAAACGTATTCCTAATAATTCCCAGAATACCTGTATAATTTTCTTTTGGTCTCCTTCGGCTATTAGGTTTCCAACCCCCGCATTTGTACTGCTTAATAAGTTATTGACCAATTGTGTTATTTTATCTATAATAATAGTATAATTGCCATAAAAAGCTACTGTTTTTAGTGAGGCAAATGTATATATGAGAAAGGGGGCAGTTTGATATTGCACGAAACTTCCTATTTTATGAACAAATAACTGTTTTGTGTATGTTTTTACTTCTGGATATTTTTTCAGTAACTTTTTTCCTAATTTTATATTTGCTTTTAACCAAGGGTAGGTTTGATTTATTTTAAAATTCAATATGATGGAGTAAGTAATACCTAATAATAATTCTAATCCGATCCATAAATAATAGTTACGAGTGTAATAGGCTACGCCTATTTGAAAGAGTGTTTTTAGTAACATTGCACTTTGGAAATATGCTGTCACTACATAGTTCTTTTGGTCAGCTCCCAATAATGTTTGCTTATAGTTAGCGAAATAACCAATCAAGGAACTTGTTAAGTAAGAGAAATAGGCGAAGTAAATAATGTGTAAATTGAAAATGTTATTAGGAAAAATCAGTGGTAAAAAACATGCGAGTATACATCCGGTTCCTAAAATGATGAAGCCAATCCAACGATAGATATAGCCGAAGACGGAAATTATTTCATTGATTTTATCTGTATTATGCTCAAAAATAGGTTTGTAAAGTACATAGCCAATAGCACTATTAATACCTAGTTCTGCTAAATTGAGAAAGCCAAGAAGATTGTTTAATGTACCTGTGAGTCCAAGAAAATCAGCACTTAATGTATCTAAAAAGATCTTTCGCGAGAAAAAAGCGACTGCAAGGCTCAAGAAATAAAAGACCAGGTTAACTCGGGCGTTAAGCAATGACTTTTTGACGCGTGACTCGTATGGCATAATATCTGCGTTTTTTTATGCAAATATATAAAAAAATCAGAAAAAAGTCTATCTTTGTTGCTTAATTAAGTATTAAATATATGATACCTAAAAAGATTCATTACTGTTGGTTTAATGATACTCCTATACCGCCAAGTTTGCGTATGTGTATGGACTCGTGGAAAAAAGTGCTTCCTGACTATGAATGGAAAAGATGGAGTCTTCGGGATTTCAATGTAAATTCATTGCCATGGACTAAAGAAGCGTGCGAAGCTGGTGCATGGGCTTTTGTTGCCGATTATGTACGCTTGTATGCATTGTATACGGAAGGTGGAATTTATATGGATACAGATGTACTGGTGAAGAAGTCGTTTGACCCTTTTTTATCAAATGGATTTTTTACAGCCATCGAGTTCCATCCGGAAATGATTGCAGATGACGAGCTGTCTGATGAACGTCTGGAATTGGATGGTACAAATAGGTTTCCAGGAACACGTGTACCGGGAGTAGGTTTGCTGTCTGCTGTGTTGGCGGCGGAAGAGGGGCATCCTTTTTTGGTTGAAGCTATGAAATTTTATGAAAAGCGTCATTTTATCCAAGAGGATGGAAGTTGGTATACGAAAGAAATAGCACCAGATGTGCTTGCTTTGGCTGCTGAGAAATTCGGGCTAAAGTATAACAAAGATGGTGAGCAGCATTTAGAAGAAAGGATGGTAATTTATCCTACAAAGATTTTTGGAGCGGCCTACTGTCAGGTTACCGATGCCACTGTGGCAGTTCACCTTAGTAAAGGTAGCTGGCGGAAACGTACTTTGTTGAGAGCGTTTCTGACAAGGATTAATTTTTATCGTAAGATATTTAAGGCTAAAAAATAGAGGAAGGGGTTTGAGGACACTGAAAAAGTTCCTTTATTTCAGCGCCTCCTTTTGCTGATATGCTATAATTAAGTTCGCTAAATCTGATTATTGGATTTGGCGAACTTTTTCCTCCTCCTTAAATTCTATTTGGTATGCTTCCAAGAGTTTTTATGAGCGTTTTCATAGTATATTACATAGCTCAATGCTCAATCTTTTTTCCTCAAATTAATTTGAGGATTCTCTTGACAATAGTTCGTTAAATATTCAATTAACATTTATGCGGCAGTTACCGTAAACTTAACTCCCTCTTGCCATAACCTTCGATTTATTTCCGTGTCAGACTTAATCCCTGACACGGAAATAAATCGTTGCATAGGAAAAGGTTGTGACACAATACCTTAACAGAAGCTATTGATAAAACGATTCCTTCTTCCAAGGCTTTCTCTAGCTATATCCACATTGGTGAGTGTATCACTGTGAAAATGGTTTGTGCTTCTTCTAAAAAATAGTTTGTGAGGATATTACAATTGTTAGTATAAAATGATTTGTGAAATTTCACTTCTTTTTCTTTCCTGCTTAGTAATTTTTCCTAAGAACATACTTTTTCAAATCATGTTCTTTTATACTTTTTCAAATTTCAGGAGTTATTTTTGATTAATTTTATCGGTACATTTCAGGTTCTATCAGGACTCTGTGGATGAGCTGAGGAAAGTGTTTAACAGGTTAGTACTAAAA
>ERZ791903.774-NODE-774-length-38421-cov-6.311317_pt1 | contig 38421 bp, 28 predicted proteins | sample MGYA00510148_ERZ791903 | MGnify/ENA primary metagenome ERZ791903 (study PRJEB30046, sample SAMN00792080) | human gut metagenome | study: EMG produced TPA metagenomics assembly of the A metagenome-wide association study of gut microbiota in type 2...
TTTCATAATTAATCTTCCTTTCTTGCCTTTCGGCTGACCTCTTTTGTTATTTTCTAACCATATTATAGCAAACCTTTATGTCAAAGTCAATACTTTTATGCTAAAGTTAAATAAGATTATGAAAAATATACATATATTCCTATGGTTATTTATGCAATATATACAAAATGCAAAAATATTAAAATTGGAAAATAGTGTGGGGGATAGATTTGATTTACTACATATAGTAGGTAGAACCGTCGTGAGGACGGTGGGTTAATATTTCACTGATTGTCGGTGGGGACGGAAATATTAAATTCGTGAAAAAGGGGGTGTCAGCCATCGCAAAACAGAGAACATATACAGACGCCGACCGTGAGCAGGCATTTGCGGAATACACGGTATTGGGAAATTGGGAATTAGTATCACGCAAAATGGGTATTCCCGTAAACACATTAAAATCGTGGTGGCGACGACATCCGCCTGATATGGACGAATATGCAGAAAAACGGCGAGAGGTCCGCGAGGGTTTCATCGAAACGGCGAGCAGAGCTATTGAAAACGGTGCGGAACTGATTAACAGGCGTATGGAATTAGCATTAAAACATCAGCGTGAATTGGAAGAACTGATGAACGATGTTCCAGCTGATGAAATGACGGCAACGCAAAAACAGGAATTGCGAGCGAAGATACGGTCATTGGAACTGCACAAGTTGTCTGAAATCAGTACGGCGGTCAATACGTTGTATGACAAACGTGCATTAGCACAGGGACAATCGACTGAAAATACGACGATTGAAATTAAAATGCCACAGGACGTGATGAAATATGCAGAATAGTCTGAAATTAGACCTATCACGCACAAATCCGAAACAGGAACAGTTTTTCACAGCACATAACAGAATGATTATGTACGGCGGAGCAAGAGGCGGCGGAAAGTCGTGGGCGGTCAGAATGAAAGCGGTACTATTGGCTATCAGATATGCAGGTATAAAAATGTTATTTCTGCGACGGACATACAGGGATTTGGAGCGTAACCACGTTCGTGAACTGGAACCGTTGCTGAAAGGCATTGCGAGATACAGCAAACAGGAAAAATGTTTCTATTTCAATAACGGTTCACTGTTGGAAATGGGATATTGCGACAACGAAAGCGACGTCAATCAATATCAGGGTATCGAATACGATGTCATTTTTATGGACGAAGCAACGCAATTTACTGAATATCAGTATTCAACACTGACTGCGTGTATTCGTGGTGCTAATCCGTTTCCAAAACGAATGTATTTGACCTGTAATCCCGGTGGTGTCGGTCACGAATGGGTTAAACGTCTGTTTGTGTCAAAAAAATACCGTAATTCTGAAAATCCTAACGACTATCTGTTCATTCCAGCGACGGTGTTTGATAATGCGGTGTTATTGGAAACAGATACAGGCTATGTTGATATGTTAAATAACCTGCCCGACGGACTGCGAGAGGCGTGGCGTGACGGCAGTTGGGACTTGCTTGAGGGACGGTATTTCAACGAATTTGATAGGTCAATACACATTGTTAAACCGTTTCAAATTCCTAAACATTGGCGTAAATATCGTGGTATGGATTACGGTTTGGATTGTTTGGCGTGTGTATGGGTGGCTATTGACGAACACGGTAACTACTATGTTTACCGCGAGTACGCTGAAAGCAATAAGGTTATTTCAGTCGGTGCAGGGGAAATAGTCAATCTGACGCCGACTGACGAACGAATAGAATACACCGCCGCCCCACCTGATATGTGGGGACGAACACAAGAAAGCGGTAAGACAAAGGCGGATTTGTTCCGTGAGGGCGGTTTGCCACTGTTGAAAAGTTCAAATAACCGTGAGGCAGGTTGGTTGGCGGTCAAAGATTTATTACAGGTCAAAAACGGCAGTAGCCGATTGATGATATTCGATAACTGCATTGAATTAATCGACTGTTTAACATCGTTGCAACGTGATACCAAACATCCAACGGATTGTGCGACAGAACCGCACGATATAACACATTTACCTGACGCATTGCGATATTTCGTGTTGCAATTCACATCACCGTCAAAACCACCGAAAGAGGAAAAGACAGCGGTACAAAAGTACAGAGAGAAAGCATTAAAAGGCAGATTAGAAAAAAGGAGGAGCTATTTCTAATGAAAATCAAGAAGATAAAGAAAAAATGCGAAGTCAGAGGGTGCAAAAATACCGATACATATTCACTGACAAATACAAACGAATTCGGTAACAGTGTCATTATCTGTGAAGAATGTTTGAAAAAAGCAATTAAAGCTGTTGCGGAATACGACCCGTCAGTAGAAAAAAAGACGGTATCAGTACCACCGCCACCGCTATTTTTCCACGGCGGAATAGAGAAAACAGTTAAAAACGCGGAAGAAACAGTTGAAACAGAGGATAACAACGCAGAAGAATACCCTATTCCGTACACAAAGGAGTATTTGGACAATGTTAAATACAACGATTTAAAGAAAATCGCCAAAGAAATGGGTATCAATGCAAACGCCGACAAAGAAACATTGATTGAGAGTATTTTGCAAGTTAGTTAAGGGGGAGTGGCTATGAATGTAACAGGGTTTCTGCTATGCGTTACAGCTATTCAAACATTAACCATAGTAGGAATGACGATAGTACAACATATCGAACGCAAAGACCTGTATAACAGGTTGATGTGTAGAAATATGACCGAATACAACAACATCAAAGCCGATGAGCCAAAACAGCCTATCAGCAGGCATAAAACCGTTTTGAATAGGTGGCGCAAGAACGACACAAAGGTGGGTGATGAATAATGAATTTAAGATATTCACCTGTATTGCAGGGCATAAAGGCGAGCGTTAAGAGTATGTTTTCACCACCTAACAGTGAAAGTGCAGACGATGAAGAAGTTGACAGAGTAATTGACACCGACGACGATGGAAATCAGCTGTACAAGGAAGATATTATCGCAAATATTCACGAAGAATTAGAGAAACGCCGTTCAGCACGTTCAGCATTGGAGACACAATGGCATTTAAACGCTAATTTTTTAGTCGGTAATCAGTATTGTGATTTTAATCCGTACAGTCGCGAAATCGAACAGTTGGAGCCTGTATACGATTGGTTGGAACGCGAAACGTTTAATCAGATTGCACCGTTAATAGATACGAGAATAGCCAATCTGAAAAAGATTAACTACAGAATGAAAGTCAATCCACGTACAAATGAGTTGGAGGACTACGCGAAAGCTGAAACATCTACAACGATATTGCAGTATTTGCAGACTTCAAGCGATTTTGACACCAAGAAAAATACCGCAATACAGTGGAATGAATTGTGCGGTAACTGTTTTTGGCTATCGTGGTGGGATAAGGACAAGGGCGAGAAATACGCCACCGAAAAAGTCGTTACGGTTGATGATGAAGGCAATGAACAAAAGTTTGAACAAGCGTTTTATCAAGGTGATTTGGAGTACGGACTGATAACACCGTATGAGGTGTTCCCCGAAAGCATTTTCAAAGAAGGCGTAGAGGCACAGCGTTCAATCATTTTGGAGCAGGTAAAGACCAAAGAGGAAATATACGACCTATACGGTATCAAAGTTGAGGGTGCAACGGTTGAAACGTTTGAATTGACACCCGTTGTTGCCGGAGGCGGTTTCGGTTACGAGAATACCGTCACAACATTAGGTACACGTTCGGTAGATAACGCCGCAAAAGTGATTACGTATTTTGAACGTCCGACAAAACATAGACCGGACGGCAGAATGATTATTATTGTCGGCGATGAACACCTAATATACTACGGTCCGTTACCATATTCACGCATACCATTAACACAAATGATGTGTCGCGAATCGGCAGGACAGTTTTTTGGAAAATCAATAATTGAAGATTTGATACCGCGTCAGAGGGCGTATAACGGCTGTCTGAACCGAATACACGAATACATCAAACGCATTGCAATACAGGGTTTCTACACCGAGGAAGGCAGTATCGACATCGAAGAATTTGAACAAAACGGTGCGGCACCGGGTGCAATGTTGGTATACAGACAGGGAACAAAACCGCCGACACCTATTCCGAATGGCAATTTGCCGTCAGAGATTATGACAGAACGATACAATCTGAAAAGCGATATGGAATATGTAGCAGGTGTATCACAGCTGATGATGAACGGTGCAACGCCTGCAGGCGTAACGTCAGGTACAGCTATACAGAACCTTGTTGACATAGACAATACACGTCTATCGCTGACAGGCGACCATATCCGAAATAGTATCAAAAATTTGGCGGTAATGTGGCTTGAAATCTACAAAAAATACGCAAATACACGACGTGTACTGAACTGTACAGGTAAAAACCGTATTGGTAATGCGATTATTTGGAATAGCGACGATATTAACAGCTATGACGTTGAATACGTCACTGAAAACGAACTGTTGATGTCGGAAGAAGTGCAAAAGGAGCGTTTCTTTGACGCATACAAAATGGGACTGTTTACCGACGCAAACGGTCAGATACCGGAGCGTGTAAAGCAGAGGGCGCTGGAGTTTATGAAAATAGGCAATTACACCGAAATAATGAACATCAATGCACTGCAAATACAGGCGGCACAACGTGAAAATGTATTTTTTGAGCAAGGTGCAGTACCGAGGGTATCAGAGTTTGACGACCACGATATACACATAGACGAACACCTGCGGTATATCTTGCAGTTGGATTTTCAGCTGTTAAAACTGAAAAAGCCTGAGTATGCAAAAGCATTAGAGGACCATATCAGACTACATAAACAGGCACAGACACAAGACCAACAGCAGAATGTAATGGCTATGTTGGCGCAACAAGGACAAAGATAGGAGGACTATACATAATGGATAATTTCTACGACGCAAGACGAGCGACCGAAGATATGTTTGACGGTCAAGAGGTATTGGGCGAAGAAAGCACCCCCCAAGATACCCCACAAGAACCACAACAAGAGGGACAAGCACAAGAACCACAACAAGAGGGACAAGAGCAAGAACCACAAGCACAAGAACAACCGACACAGGATAATAATGCGGTTGATGAGGCGGCGAATGTAGCACAGGCGGCGGCACAAGCGGCGGCACAACGTGAACAAGATTATCAACGCATAATGTCAGAAAACGAACAGCTAAGACAGACAAATAACGAATTGCAACAGACTATAACACAGCAATCACAGCAACGTGAGCAAGCAATTATAGAGGACGCAATGCAAATGCCAATGTTGGATGTAAACCGTTTAGCTTTCGAGGACGATGCAACTGTTCAGCAAATGCAACAGGACTATGCAAACGCAATGCAAAAATACGTCACACAGCAAGTGCTAAAAGACGTTGAACCTGCCTTGCAATACGCAAAGGACGGTATGCGTGAGAAAGAAAAAAGGGAAATGCTTGAGGCGTTCAACGGTGTTGATGAACTGAAAGGTATTAACGATATGTTGCCACAGCTGGACTACATCATTGAACATAACAAGTGGTTAGACAACGACGATATACCTATGGACGAAAAGTATTTGACGGCGTATATGATTGCAAACGGCGTAAATTCCGCGAATACACCGCCACCGTCAGACCCAACAGCAGAAGAATTAATGAAATACTACGACAGCAATCCCGAATTTCAACAAATGATTGAAAAAAAGAGATTGGACGACATTAAACAAAGTCAGCAAGTGCCTGCAATGTCAGCGTCAAACGGCGCTGTAAACGCGGCATTAACAATAAAAGAAAAACCAACAACTTGGGACGACGCCTCCAAAAGAACAAAAAATATGTTCAGAGAGAAATAACGTACCCACATTACAAAAGAGGGAGAATTTTTAAATGGGAAGAGAACAAAACTTAAAAACTATTGAAGAGGCTCTAAAATCTAACTACTTACCGGTATGGAATAACCTACTCGGTATCGAGCCTACACCACTACTATCAAAAATCAAGAAAAAGTCATTGGTAGCAAATGAGATTGTTGCGTCAGCTCCAATCGGTCTATCAGGTGGCTTTGGCTACGGTGAAGAAGGACTTGCGACACCTGAAGCAGGTAACGTTATGTTCAAACGTTTCAGAACATACGCAAAAGATATGTATACAAACGTTGAACTATCAATCAAAGCTGTACAACTTACAGGCAAGAATGGCTCTATGGCAAACGCACTTGACACAGAAGTTAAGGCGGCGTATGAAACAGCAAAATGGAACGTCGGACGTTCACTATTCGGTAACGGTACAGGTGCATTAACAAAGGTTGTTAAACAGACAACTCCGACAACAAAAGTTGAAGTGACTGACATTAAGTACGTCAAGGAAGGTTTGATTGTAGACTTTTATCCGACCTCGGCTACAACACCAAACGACGTGGTTGCTAAACAGCTACGAATTATGGCAATTAACCGTACAAAGAACAGCAACGGTAACTATGAGATTATCCTTGACAAAGCACCTACAACAGCACTTGTTGACGGCTTTATGACGGTGCAGAACTCATTTAACCGTGAAATCACAGGTCTTGGTGCTATCTTCGACGATGAAGTTCCAACAATTTACGGCGTAAGCAAGGCAGACAATCCGTTTATCAAGCCTATTGTTATTAACGCAAATGATAATGTTGAGGACAGCATTATCACAAAGGCTCTAAGACGTGCCGAAAAGGACAAGAACTCAAAGGTTGATATGCTGTTGTGCGGTGACGAAGCATACGACCACTACACAGAATACCTAAGAGTAAACAATATCAGAGTTGAACAGAACACCTTACAGGGTGGTTTCAAATCAATTCAGTTTGCTTTCGGCAACAGACAGGTTGATGTTGTCAACGAAATGTTCGTACCGGATGATGAAATTTGGGGTGTTGATACTTCAGCGCTTGAATTACATACACAGGAATGGAAGTTTGCTGACCTACAAGGCGGTGGTATTTTCAACCTAAAGGAAAATTCATCAGTTTACAGAGCGTTGCTTGCAAACTATGGTGACCTTATCTGCTCAAATCCGGGCGGTCTAATCAGAATTTATAACTGTATTTAATTCTAACGGCAAGGTGATTATATGTTGCCTTGCCGTTATTTTTGCCGTTATTTTAGGTACTTGCTGAAATATTTTTTTCTGAAATGCGGTGATAAATTGGAACAAGCAGAAGTAACACTTAAAGAAATATATGAAAAGGTAAGTCTGAAAGTGCCTTTGGAACAGCGACGGTTCTTTAATTTCTTTAACGACACCGTTGCAGAACTTGAAGCATTATATCCCGACTTACTATTCAAAGAGGGTGTGCATTTTACACCAGTACACGATTTATCGGACGAAAACGTTGTATTACCGCTTTATACTCCGGCAATCGTGGACAATATCTTATACCTTTGTGGTTACGACCAACAAGGTATATTCAAACAAGAATTTACACGAAAATCAAGAAATGTCTATGTGCATTATTGGAAAAATCACGCACATAACAGACGTGTACGACGAATGAGGTGGTAGAGAAGTGTTTGACAGTGGAATATCTGCAAAAGCGTTAATAGCAGAATTACAGAGTGAAGTGGACGTCGCACTTCCTATCACAAATTCGACGTATGTAACGTGGCTGAACAGTCTGCAATGGCTGTTATACAGTGCGATTATAAAAGAACAGAACGACTTGATAATTACCGAACCGCAAGAGGACGTTATACAGCTTGCGAACCTTGATGTTTCGGATAATGAAGCACCGATACGGTTTGAAGATATATATGCGGTGTATGCAGATACAACACAATTAATAAAGACGAGTATAACGAGCGGTTTCGTATTTCCCGATTGTTTTTATAAAAAAGGTGATAATTTAGCTGTTAAAATGCAAAAAACACCTAATTTTATTAAATTAATCTATCATATCAAGCCTAAATTGATAAAAGTAAATGAAAATGACGAAATACAAGACGGTAACGTGATGATACCGATAGAATTTATCGAATTGGTAAAGTCAAAGTTGAGAGGCGAGGCGTATTCACTTGAAAATGAGTACGGTCCTGCGTCAAATTGGCTCAACAATTACAATATTTTACTTGAAAATTTCAAACAATGGCTATCTGATAAAGCCCAACAATTCGGACAGTAAAGGAGGGGTTATATGGCAAAGAAACAAAACGAATTACAATTCGGACAAGTACCATTACCACAGGCACTAAAGCAATATAGCCTTTCCAAGCTGAATTGGAGCGGTTTAAACAGACGGCAAGTTATAGATACAGGTGCTTTGTCTATGGAATGCAACATTTCTACAGCCGAGGCACCTTATTTAACACCGTCGCAAAGCAGAGTAGACATATTGTCCGATATGGGACTTGAATACAAACACCCTATATCGCTATTCAGTTTTGATGATTTCCTTGTTGTTATCTATCGTGACGATACAGAATTAAAACTTGATTATCTCGTTTTGAGCGGCAAGAAAAACAGTAAAGGACAAATCACAAAAGTATATACAGGTCTAATAAAAAAAGGCGTGACAGAAGAAACTGACGCGATACAGCGTAGTATGGTGCAATTCAATGTATATGAAAATGCCGTTGATGTACTTGGTGGCACATATGTAAAGAAATTGATACTGTTTCCTGACAAAGTATCTATGTTTATGAAGATTGTAGATACAGACAAAGACCCTACTACATTTGACAAACAGGCAGTTGAGGACGGCAATGCCGATATTGATGTTATGTATTGTCAAAAAGAAAGCAGTGGCAAAAAAACTTACTATGTTTGGAATGGGGCGATAGGTAGATTTACTTTGACAGGCGGCGTGAACTACTTTAAAACAAGCAATTTGGACGTCGAAATAAAAAAATACTACAACGACGGATATACGCAGACGAAAGACGAGTATTACAATGACGGTTACAGAAAGTCAAGTAAACAAACGTATAATGACGGTTACAAAAAGACGGAATATAAGGTGTTCCGTGACGGTTATGTGCCGATAGAAGATACGAATGAAACAACATATGACGGTGGCGATGTGTATTACTACGAAAGGCAAGGTGAATACTCGCCATATACATACACCGTTGCCACTTGGTTACAGCAAGGCGATAAGTTAAAAGGCAAAGGCTTATATCAAAGAGAGCCTGCACCATTGGGAACAAATACAAATGTAACATTTTACGAGCGAACAGGCACTTCGTTCCCTTATACATATGTGAAAGTTCGTAATCTGAAAACAGGCGATAATATATCAAGTTATTATGAAAAGGTTTCTGATAGTACAGGTACGGTTCAAACCAAACTATACGTAAGAAAAGCTGATGATAACGGTACGATAATACCGTATGAGTATGAGGAAGTAACTGATATTGCATACGGTACGAATATAACCGATTATTACGAAAAGATAAGCGACAAAGAAGTTACGGCAAAAGCATATTACAAAAGGACCGAAAACACCGATAAGGATAGCGACGATAAATACAAATACGAATTGATTAAAAATCTTGAAAACGGCAAGAAAGTATCAGAGTATTATGAATTTACCGAAAACTACGCACCGCCTGAGGGGAGTAATAAGAGTTGCTATTGGCTTAACACTTACGATAATCAAACCTATCAATTTTGTAGCGATATAGGTGGCGGAAAAAGTGGTTTCGGAATAACTGTTTCGCCGTCGTTCCCTAATCTAAAGTATGCGGTAGTACATTTATCACGACTTTTTGGAGTTGATGAGGATAGAGTACACGTTTCAGGCTACAACGACTACACGAATTGGAACTTAGACACCGTAGCCGAAAGTAATGATAGTAATGCGTGGAGCAGTGCCTCACAAACCAACACAAAAGCAGGCGGTAACTTTACAGGTATAACAGTGTATGACAACCACGTTGTTTGCTTTAAACGTGACTTTATGCACGAAATATACAACAGTAAAAATCCGTTCAGATTGGTTGACGTGTATGCGGAGGGGTCTATTGACAACAGGAGCATACAAGAGGTAAACGGCAAACTGATATTTGCGTCAGATGATGAAATCAAGGTGTATACAGGCTCACAGCCGCGTGAGATTGGCTACAATCTTGGCATTGATGAGTTCAAAAGTGCTGTATCGGGTAGTGACGGAAGAAACTATTACTTGTATTGTACAGACAGACAAGGCGAAATGTATCTGTTTGTGTATGACACAATGGTCGGTCAATGGTCGCAACAAGCAATCGAAAGTGAAGTATTAGGCTTTGCACATAACAAAAACGGTATGTATATGTTATGCAAAGACGGTGTTGTATACAAAATGGATACGAACAAATATACGGATGATTGGAGCTGTGAAACAGATTTATCAACCATACTGACATCATCATCATCAAGCACATATCAGACAGTAAATATCAAACATATAGCAAAATTTCAAATGCTTGCGTATATTGAGGGGCGTTTCAAGGTGTATGCACTGTACGACAATGAAGAATTTAATCCTGAAACATCGCAGTTGCTATATGACAGTAACGGTCGGAAAGGTATGCAAGCAATACGCTTAAAACCACGAATGACCGCTAATTATGGCTACAAGCTACATTTTGAGGGACACGGTTATGTGCGTTTCTATGAAATGGAACTCGGTATTACTCCAGGAGGTGAGTTATTTGTATCATCAAGATGATATTAACAATATGAATTACAAACAGCTTAGAGAAACAGTATCAGAATTAAACGACAAATACGTTAAGCTGAAAAGGACATTAGAGGACGCTTTAGACAACATAGACGAAAGCAACCTCGCAACTACTTTGCGAAAGAAATTAAACGGCTATGATACTCAATTCAGTGTAACGGCTGAAAAGATAGAAAGCAAAGTATCGTATGAGGACTTAGAAAACAGTCTAAATCAATATTCAACCGTATCGCAAACGGCACAAGCTATTGAAATGTCAGTAGTATCAAGTCAAGAATACACGGATAATTCAGTAGAAACATTATCTTCAACGTTCACTATGACTGCCGACGGAATATCTACAAGGGTTTCAAAACTAAAGAAAGGCGTGGAAACACAATTTAATCAAACAGCAGAAAAGATTGAATCGCTTGCATTCGAAAAAATGAATACATCAGAGGCTGTTACAGTAAAAGAAAAACCGTCCGCAAGCGATAAAACGTTGGATAAAGAAAAACTCTACAAATATAACAACAAATATTATTATTTCAATGATATTTTACAAGATTGGTTAGAGTATGACGAAAAAAACGGTATTAATTCCGCATTTACGCAAACATCAGACGGATTTATTTTAAACGGTAACGTTAAACTCAATGGAAATCTCTATTCAAACGGTGAAATAGAGGCGGCGAAATTTTACGGAGGCTTGGTGAGAAACCGATACTTTAAAATAGCAAGCGGTTTGGGCGATGTAGGTATATTTGAAAAAGACGCAAGCGAAGGAGCAACAGCAATAAGCAATGATTGTGCTTGGGGAATTTATTTAAGTGAAGCAGGCAAAGGTGTTATGCGTATGTATTCTTGGGGAAAGGCTTTGTTTGGTTACAATTACGACCAAAAAAAATGTTATCCATTGGGTACTTGGGACTTTTCAAGTTGTAATGTAGTAGGCTTACCGTCAAGTACAAGTTAAGGAGGAAAAATATATGATGTTATTTGGAATAGGCGACAACGCCGCAATGGCGTGTAAAAACCCAAACGAAACGCTGTTGTTTGTAAACGGAAAACCAACGGCTTGGCTATTCTCAATAGATATAGAGATATGTCAAACTATGAAGAGAATGATTGTTGAAGAACAATATCTCAAGGACATAAAAATTATCTATAAAAACGAAGACTGTACTACTGACAAAATTGTTGACTTGCCTATGGACAGTCTACACAGCTTTACTATCGACTATGCAAGCGGTATGGCACACGTTGAGTTCAAAAGGGGGATAAATAATAATGTATAACAAACCAACAAATGCAGAAGAAATGGAAGAATTCGAACGAATGACAACCGGCTTCGATTATGTATATGAAGATACAGTCGGAGCGGGAAAGGTAATATATCTTAAAATGCCTGTTGTATCGGCAAATAAGAGAGGTGTGAACGATATAGGTTGGCAATGTGACGGTGACGACGTTGCTTTATATGCCACTATGTCAAGAAAACCGCATAAGACCGAACTATGGTCGGAAGTCAAAGAAAACTATGTTGTAAATAAGACTGTATCGGCGTTGAAGTTTGAAAACAAGGACACAAAGCCTTGTAATCTATGTGTAAGGGTGCGTTTAAATTAATGGGGGTGGTTAAATGAAGGGTAATGTATGTTATCAAAAGACAGACTTCGGCTCTGAAACACCTGACTTGCTTAATAAATACGTTCTGAAAATAACTCAAATAGCAGGAATATCACTCAAAAAAGATATTTCAAAAGAGAGTTTAAGGCTTGCTTTAGGCGTTCCTACACTTGTATCGCAACTTGTTAATGATAAAGAGTACATAACCAAATCTGAAATTGAGATTATACAAAAATCTCTTGAAGATATGGATAGCGTGTTAAACGGCAAGATTGACGATACAAACGCAAAACTTGATGATGAAATAAACACAAGGGAAATGCTTGAAAATGTGGTGAATACACTGCAAACACTGGCTCACAAGCACAGTAACAAGAATGTACTTGATACTATCACAGAAGATAGAGTAGCAATATGGGACAAGGTGAAAGACCTTGATAAATACTTTGACTATATTGATTTTAAGGCTTTTGTCGAAGAAATAGTGTATGCGTATACAAACGAACTTCAAAATCTGTACACAGCAATCGGTATTACATCATACGACGGTGGTGTATTCGGTATGGAACAGTTAGGAACAGAGCTTGACGGCGGTAACTTTGACAGTGAACCCGAAAACAGTTTTGATTGCGGTGATTTTAACCCACTTGAACTGTCTGCACAAGTAACATCGGTCATTGATTGCGGAACGTATTAAGGAAAGGAGGATTGATAGAATGGCAACAAGATTTATAGCAAAGCACGGTTTGAAAAGCGATATAAATAGATTAACACTTTCGGAAGGTGAAATAGCTATTGCATATAGTGATGACAAATCAGAGGCTGAAATATATGTAGGTGGAAACAAAAATACACCAATCCCTATAGCAGGTACGTCGACAAAAACAAAACATCAAATATTTGTCGCGTGCGACGGCGACCACGACGAATTAAAGTTACAAGCGGCAATAAGCACCGCACCATACAATAGTGTTATCTATCCTGTAGGTACAAAATGTGTTTTGACAAACGAAAATACCATACGTGGTTATGGATTGCCGGAAAGTAGCGGTAGGGCTATTATATCATTAAAAGGTAGTATGACCTTAGATGGGTCAATGTGTGATGATTTCATTTTTAAAAATACAAATCCTGCTGAAAAACAACACATTTTTCACATACCACAATCTACGACAATGAAAAATGTAAAATTCGAAGAAGATATCAAAACAGTGACATCTGATACAATTAATCCAATAGTATTATTTGCTGAAACTGAATCGGAAATAGTGTCCTGTTCATTTGTCAATATATTTAGCACTCATCAATTAGGTGTATCAACGTTTAAATTGGGTAAAGTACTATTTTTTAATAATGTTATAAATGGATTTGAGGGTGCTCCAGGAAATGTAATAACGAGAGAAATTAGCATTGCAAATTATGCAAAAATAATAGGGAACGAATTTTTAGATTTCACACAAAACAAACAGTGTTTGGGGTATATGCTTTCGGCGTCAAAAATTTTCTTTCAAGATAATTATATTGAAAATTGCGAAAATTGTATAATGTCGTTAGGTGGAAATATTATAGGAAATGTTTTTAGGTCTATTGAAAATTGTACTATTAACTGTGATGGCGAAATTATAGGCAATACCTTCTCGTCAATATACCAAAATGAAGATACGTCATTCTTGACAAATTCGGGTAGACTAATTGGGAATCAATTTACTTCAATAAGAATTACTGGGGAATATGTTCAATTCATTGATTGTAGTAATTCTTCTATTATATCAGATAATTATATGTCTATCGCATCTATACCGGCGACAGGAAGTTGCTCATTGATAAGTGCATCTGGCAGGACATTAATCTTAAATAATAGTTTCTCTACTTCATCATCATTAGCCGACAATAACGAGTTTAATCTTTTAGATGTCGATGGTAACACAGTAATCAAAAACAATGTAACAAGTGCTAAATCTTTTGGTAGAATTGCAGATACTTGTATTGCAGAAGGAAATATAACATCGTGGAGTTAAGGAGGATATTATGTACAAATTTTATATGAAAAACGGAACAGCACAATTTTATGAACACGGTGTTGAAATTGACGGCACGGTGTATGGAATACATACCGACAGGGATATATTGCGTATAAAACGTAGGATTGTCAATGATAAATTCGCCGAAACTGACGACAATTTCGATATGGACACAGAAATTGCAAAAATTAAGCATACAGACATCACATTTGAACAGCCTACGGCAGAACAGCTGTCACAGATACAGTCAAAAACATTTGACAGTATGTCGGATATGAAACAATATGTTCAGTCCGTTATGAACGGTGACGAAACAATGTCACAGGACGAAATCAACGCAATGCTGTTATTAAAAATTGCGGAAATGGAGGTAGCAATTACAAATGAACAAACGACTAATTAAAATGTATTACAAAAAGGGCATTTACAAAGAAAAGGATTTAAACACATTTGTAAATGCCAGATTTATCACAGAGAATGAGAAAAAAGAAATTATGGAGGGTTAAAAAATGGCTAATAAAATTCAATTTAGACGTGGACTGAGAAAGTTACTACCAACATTGTCGTTCGCTGAGCCGGCATACACAAGTGATACAAACGAGTTTTTTATCGGCACAGGCGAAGGAAATGTAAATATGAACGGTAGCTTGTGGTATACAGGCACAGCTTTAAGCGGTACGTCCGAAAACATCAACTATACATATGCAGATTGTCCTCTTGTTAAAGTGGGTGATGTGTACCTTAATACCGATTATGGCTATATCTATCAGTCTACTACAGCAGGTAGCGGTGAAGACGTAAAGTGGCAATACAAAGGTACGATAAGAGGACCACAAGGCATACAAGGTGTTAAGGGCGACACAGGAGAACAAGGTCCGCAAGGGTTGAAAGGTGATACAGGCGCAAAGGGCGATAAAGGCGATAAAGGCGAAAAAGGTGAAACAGGAACACTTGAAAACAATTCGGTAGATTGGGAGAATTTGAACAGCACTTTGCAAACAAAAATCACAGGTATTGAGGATTTGGTAAACAAACTGAATTCTATCAAGAAAATTGATTTGGAATATACAGTCACGCAAGGACACGATGGTTACGACATAAAGATAAAACCACAAGTAAATTATAGAAGTGTTGGTGATATTACAGGTACCGCAGAATACGCAACGGACAGCCAAAATCATTCTTATTTTTACATAAGTTATGACTACGCAGAAAATGAATTTCGTGTGGCTGGTGGTCGCACTGTATCAGGTATTACCTCGCCACCAGATACTTATGGAAGTTTTTTGTGCTTGAAATTTGAATACGGTGCGAGTGGCAAAACAGGGGAATTTCACGGCTTAATTTATAAATCTGACGATGGATATTCATATTTACTTTAAGAATTGGAGGGCGAATAAATGAACATTTGGGAAACAATCAATATATTTTGGGTTACATTGGCGTGTAACCTATTCATAAAAACTGTATTTGTTGCAGTTATGTTAGATACGGTTTTAGGGTTACTAAGGGCAATCAAAGAGAAAAAGTTTAATAGCTGTTTCGGCATTGACGGTGCAATACGAAAATTTGCAATGATTGTATCGGTTGTGGGTTTGGCTATTTTGGACAAGCTGATAGGCTTTAATATGCTACCGTTTGTGCCGGAAGAAGTGCTTAAATATATAGGCATTACGCAAGTGGGTATATGTGAGTTTTTCTGCTTGCTGTACATAATGTATGAAAGCATTTCGATACTGAAAAATATGTGCTTATGCGGTCTGCCGATACCGAGCAAATTGCGAAATGGTATCGAAAAGTGGCTTGATACAATGACATCAGAACTTGAGGGGAAGAAAGGGGAATAACTATGACACTACAAGATACTGTTGCACTGATGAACAGTGCAGATTACAAGGAACGTTTCAAGGCAGAATATTATCAATTAGCCAATAGATTCAAAGGGTTAAAGAAAATGTTGGAGGAATGGGACAGGGGAAAACTAAAATTTTCCCCAACGTGTCCACGCAGTACATATAACATACAACTAAACGCAATGGCTGACTATTTGGCAATTTTAGAGGCGCGAGCAGTAATGGAAGATATTGAATTGAAAGAGGTGTAGGAAATATGCGAATAGGAATAAATTGCGGACATACCGTCAGTGGTACAGTCGGTTGTGGAGCAGTCGGCTACATAGATGAGAGCGTAGAGGCACGGAAAGTCGGCTATGCACTTGAAGATTTACTAAAAAAGGCAGGGCATACAGTACACGACTGCACAAATGATTATGCACCGACAGTAAGTTCAAATCTAAGACAGATAGTTGATATGGCAAATTCACAGTCACTTGACTTGTTTGTATCAATTCACTTTAACAGTGGCGGTGGGCAAGGTACAGAGGTGTGGACTTACGGCGGCAAAAAGTTTGATGAGGCAACAAATACTTGCAAAGCGATAAGTGAATTGGGTTTTAAAAACAGAGGTATTAAAGACGGCTCTAACCTGTATGTGGTACATCACAGTGACGCGAAAGCTATGCTTGTTGAAGTGTGTTTTGTAGATACAGAGGACGCAAATAAATACAAGAAAATCGGTGCGACAGAGTTTGCGAAGGCGATTTTTAAAGGAATTACAGGACAAGTGACAAAGGATAAAACAAACAAGGAGGAATTAAATATGACACAATATGAGGAACTACTTAGCAAAATTAATGAGTTGGACAAGAAAAAGGCAGATAAATCAGAAATGATTTACGATTGCATTGACAGTAATATGCCAGAATGGGCTCATAAACCTGTACAGTGGTGTTTGGATAACGGTATTGTATCAGGCGCAGACGACGCGCACCTTAACCTAAACAATACAAAATTGTGGGTATGTGTTGTTGTATATCGTGCAGTTAAATTTGTTGCAGGACTTATGAAAATCAAGATTTGATAAGGAGTAAATGACTATGGGTTTGACAGATACAATAAGAAATAAGGTAAACAGCCTTTTTAATTTCGATTCACAACAACAGAGTAATCAATTAAAAAACAAAATTGATACATTGTACGGAAAGCAAAACACGACAACGGCACCGAACATAAATTCCTTTAATCCGTTCATCAGTAAAAGGGACGGACAGGTTATAAATAAAATGGCTGATTATAAGCCGATTGTGAACAGCAGTGCGACAAGCGATAAGGTTAGAGAATGGATAACACAAGCAACAGGTATTCAACCAACAAACACAATGTCAAATTCATCAAGTTCTACTCAAAATGAAAATAGTACCGCTCTTAGCAGTGGTACTATTAATTCAAACGGTGATGATAATGTTGGTTTTAACGGAAATCTTGACAGCTCGTCGCTTGGAAGTCTTGACGTAGCAACGCAACTTCCGAAACTGTCAACAGCACAAATAGCCGAAATCATTAAAAAGCACTTTAATCGCAGTTCAGTCATATCAACAAGTGACGCAGAGGGTATATACAATGCTCAAAAAACAACAGGTATGAGCGCTTTGGCAATACTCGGTATCGGTGCTTTGGAAAGCGGTTGGGGTACTTCAAACATAGCCAAGAAAACCAATAATATTTGGGGTTACGGTGCTACAAATGTTAATCCTGAGGGTAATGCTCATAGATACGGTCAGATGTCACAAGGCGCTACTCAATTTGCAACCGAATTTATGAAAACATACTACAATGGGTATGGTGCAAAGTCGATTAATTCAGCAGGTACAGGTAACAATCCGAAAGGAATGGGGTACGCATACACAGACAGCGGAGCAATAGATAGCAGTTGGGCGACACAGGTAAGTTCTATTATGGGACAGCTATACAACACAGCTAAGGGTGTAAGCGGTTCAAATACAAGTAATTCATCAGGTAATTCATCAAGAAGTTATCTAAACAGATTGAGTTATGCGAACAATTCAAACACTTCGTCAGGCGGTTCTTCCAAAGGACGACAGATTGTTGCGGCGGCAAAGCAGTATTTGGGAACACCGTATGTATACGGCGGTACTTCGTCAAGCGGTGTTGATTGTAGCGGTCTTGTACAACTCGCGGCGAAAGCAAGCGGTATTGATATACCACGAACAACATACGACCAAATAAATGTAGGGCAAGCCGTAAGCAAGAATAACTTGCAAGAGGGCGACCTTGTATTCTTTAAAGGTTCGGGAGGTAGTTCGTCAAGTCCTGGACACGTCGGAATTTACATAGGTAACGGACAGTACATACAAGCACCAAAGACAGGTGACGTCGTTAAAATCAGTAATTTATCAGGACGTAGCGACTATGTCGGTGCAAGAAGAATAGCATAAGGAGGTAAAACGAATGGCATATAATACGCAAGACGCCGTAAATACAATATTACGGCTAAAAGGTAATTGGCTTAATGCAAATGCAGAGGGCGATACAAAGAAAACGGCACAAATAGCAAACGAAGCACAAAACTATTACGGACAAATGCGTGAAAATGGCGACACAAAGCTTGCTGACACGCTTTATAACAGCGGATATGACGCGTCAAAGAAGTATGTTAATGACTACTTTGCACAGAGCGGTAAAAGTGCGATTAGACCGTATTTTTATGGCTTAGGCTCAAAGTACGGTTTAAGTCAAAGCGATATAGACAATGCACTTCAATATAACGATACGACAGGTGAGGTTAGCTTAGGCGGTAAAAACATAGGTAAGCCGTCGGCAGTAGGTTCAAATGGGGTATCTTATTGGGATAACAGTACGCTTGATAATGCTTTTAAAAACTATGTTCAAGACACAGGCAAAAGTCAAACCACATCAAGCCTTGTAGGTCAACAGCAAAGTAATCTGTTCGACCATTATAACGACTTGATGAAAACAAATACACAAGATTATAACGACTATATGAACTTGGTTAAAGCTAATCCTTTTTCTACCGATGAGGCAAAAGCAATACTTGGTAAATATAATCTGTCAGCTATACAGGGAAGAAATAATCAGCTTGCTTTAGGTACAGCCTCAAACGGCGGTAATGTTGACAGTTACAGCGCCGCAAACGCAATGCGACAGCAAGCGGCGCTATACTCGCAGGCGCAACAGAATGTATTAGACGCGTATAATGCAAAGGTGCAAAACGCTTATAATTCAACACAAAAAATTGAACAGGCACGAAAAATCCTATCCGATATGGGTGTTCAAATCGACAATGCGTTCAACAGAGACGAAACAGCAAAGAATAACGAAGTACAAAGAAACGAAACTGTACTTAACGGTAAAGTATCACGTGACGCAACAACGGCACAAGTTACAGGTCAAATTCCTAAGAGTATGCAATATTCCTCAAATCCATTCTTTGATGATAACGGCAATCCGATAGAAGATATTGACTATAAAAAGGTAATCGAACAAGCTATCGCAAGAGGTGATACGCAGACAGCACAGGCGGCGAGAGTTGCAAGAGGGGTAAAGATTTGGAACAACTACAGTAAATACGGTCAATATGATGACGGTGATTACGGTGTTCCGAATACACAAACAGAGGACGCAAGACAGTTTGACGCAGAACTTAAAAACAGCAAGGATATTGCACAAATGGGTTACGACCACGAAGAAAGAATGCCGGGCATTGAGGCTGACAATACAATCCGTATTAACAATAATCAAGCCGATAATACAATTCGTGTTAATGACGCAAGTGCCAAGAATGAAATGGCTGTTGCAAACAATGCATCGAAGAATACGATAGCTGAAAAAACGTCAGAAATAAATAACACTGTAAACGCATACAAACAGACGGATGGTGCATTAGGCGGAAATGCAGGTAACAACTCAACAGCTTCTTCGTCTAATTCTTCTAAATCGTCAAAAAACGGTAGTCAAGTGAATGGAATAACAAAAGAATTCTTTGACAGTTGGATACAGAGAAACAACAACGCAGCACAAGAAATGGGAAAAAAAGATATGTTTATAGTCAATGCTGATGGTACATACAAAATCAATCCTGCAATTCCGGACAATTATAAGAAAGTTTTGACGATGAATACAGCTAATACGGACGGTCTTACAGATGAACAACGTATAGATTTACTCCATTCAGTAGGTCTAACCGATGATGATATTTATAATGCAGGTTCTTTAATAAAATAATTATAACCAAAGAGGAGCTTAAAATATGAGTAATATGCAAGAGAAATTAAAATCATTACAAAATATTATGTCACAAAGAGGATATAATAAATCTGCATCAACAGCAAGAGAAAATACCGATTTAAAAAGTAATTTGAAATCATTGCAGGATATTTTAGTTAAAAGAGGGTACACTCCAAAAAGTGTACCCTCTGAACAAAAAAGCAAAACACGGCACAAAGAAAAGGGCAATAATCTTTTCGAAGAAACAAGCAAATCTACTTTTGAAACAATGCCGAAATACCAAGAGAATAAGCAAAAATTTGAAAATGAAACAATAAATAAGTTCAAAGAGAAGTACGGCAAAGAACTGGAAGATTTCAGCCAACAAGATTATTATGATTGGGCTACTTCTCACGGCTTTAAATTTGTGCACCAAGAACAAGCGGGTATTTCTGAAAATCCTATAATGGGCACAAAAAATTCAGAAGAAGATAAAAAAGAAGAAAAAAACCTTAGATATTTGTTACAATTTAATCAACGAAGAAAAGAGCTTGAGAGTGAAGAGTATGATACTGCAAAATCTTTCGGTACAGGAATAAGAAACTCTGTAACTTTCAACACTTTTCCACGTTTAGAAGAATGGGCAGACCAAAAAGATATTAATGCCCAAAACAGTCCTTATGCACAAGTATTAAAGAACAAATATAAGACAAAAGTGACGGACGAAGAAGAAAAAGTCAAAGAAGAACATCCGATAGCGAATACAGTAGGATACAGTGCTGGTGAATTGGCTAAATGGTTGACAACAAGAAAAGTAGCTTCAAAAGCGGTCGGTTCAGTAAAATGGTTAGCAAACAAGCCACAGTGGTTACAAAACACTGTGAAAAACGGAATTACAGACGGAATTACAAGTGGATTTATAAATGCGGCTAACATAGCAGGTGGCGGAGGTGATGCCAAAACCATTGCGAAGCAAGCAGGAATAGGTGCTGTTGGAGGAAGTTTGGGGGGTGCGGCAAGTTCGCTTGTAGGTGAATTTGGCGAAAACATTCTGTTTAAAAGGCAACTACAACATAAATTTATACCCGAAATGGCAAGAAACGTAGCGGCGTCAGTGACATTTGCGGGTGCGGACAGTGCAGCTACGTATTTTTTATACCCAAAAGAAGAAAGACCGACAGCTCTGGATATTGCTAAAAATATGGGGGTTACTTTTGCTTTCGCAGCAATTACAACGGCTTTAAATGTGGGCGCAATCAAACAATCAAGTAAAGAAGTTTTAGATGTTTTAAACGATGAAATGATTAAAGATTACGAAGGTATGGCACATTCAGCCAATAAAAACGACAAAGTAAGTGTCAAACAATTTGCCAAAAATGTTATGAATTATTCTGATTCGATGATTAAGTATCTTAACGGCGAAGAATTTGAATTAAAAAACGACGCTCCATCAGATACGGTTACGAAATACTTAACAGGTGGAGAAAGCGTGTCGGTAAAAAATACTGTATTAAAAAAAGCTCGTTTTGTCGGTGAAGATGCGCGTGTAAGAAGTATGCAAGAAGACTTGAGAACTATCAAAAGCAGGGCAAAAGAAATTTATGATAGAGCCGATTCAATTCCTTATGATGCAGAAAAAAAATCGGAAACATCAAATGTAGGGAATGTGGACAATATCACAAAAGAGCCTACAAACATAAATAATGCAAATTCAACACTACAAAACAAAAATTCGATACAAAATGTACCGAAAACATCAGAAGTAGAACCGATACAAACCGTTCAAGAACAAACGCCTATAAGCGTCAAGACAAATGATGTTGAAGTACAAAAAACAGATAAGTTACCGAAAGAAGTTCAAGACAGTGTAAGCAAAGCTGATGTTGTCGCAGAAAACAATCCGCAAGGGTATAATAAGGATTTTGTCAGACGATACGCGAATAGTTTTGTTGAGGTTGCTCAAAAGAGTGACAATTATCCGAATCGTGATTTTCTTGACAACAATATTGCTGATGAATTAACTCAAAAGATACTTACAGGGGAAAGTAAACTTGACGGTAACAGTGATTTTGATTATGCAGTAAAACAATTCAAATTTATACTAAATCAAGCTGACGAAAGCAAGCTTAATCAAGTACAACAGTTTAACGAAAAACAAAAACAACAGAATGATGTATCAGCTTCCGAAATTAACACCGATAATTCAATTATTAATGATACAGTAGACGGCGTTAATAGCGCAGATACACCAACTACAACTGACACTGTATTTAACGACACACAAGAAAACGGTGTACAACCGTCTGTAAATCGAGTTACAGAGGAAGTACATAATGCAATGAATAAAGTCGGCTTAAATGTATCTGAAAGTGCAACAGGTATACAAGAGGCAAATACAAAGTTTATGTCGAACAATGATAATCTTTTTGACAGAAACTATGTAAGCAACTATGCGAATGATTTTGTGCAAGCTATGTCAGAGAAAAACGGACGTAGTTACACAGTTTTATCACAAGAAACAGATAACCTTGCCGACGAACTTGTAAATAAAACTCTTACCGGAAACAGTGTACTTGACGGAAACAGAGAATTTCAAACTGTAGTCAGAAATTTTAAAGATGTTTTAAGAGAGGGAATAAAGAAAAACGCCAATCTACATAACAATGTATATGGTGCAAACGAAGTTTTAAATGCACAAGTGCAAGATATAGAAAATGGCGATTATTCATCACTTAATATAACAGAAAATTTAACAGATAGTCAAGCTTCAAGCGATACGGTAGAAGGACCGATAAGAACGCTTGAAAGACCTTCTAAAACAAAGTCGAGTAAAGTATTAAAGCAGATTGCAAGAGAAAGCATAAAGAATTATAACTCAAAAATACAGCTTTCAGAACTTGACAATAAAGTATCAGACCTTTATAACGCTATGCAAAACGGCATAGATAATAATAATGGGATTTTAAATAACGACACCTCTAATACAGCGTGGGAAATGGCTGAAAACATTGCAAGTGACGTGGCAGATAACATAGAGGTAGAAGATGAAACAACTAACGAAGAAGAATATAAGCGATTACGCAGTTGGGTGTACAATACACCTTTGAAAATATCAGACCAAGATAAATCTGACTTAATGGGTTCGGACAGTTTTAACGACTTCCGTAAAAATAATTTCGGTACATTGCGTTTGACTAATGACGGAATACCGGTAGACAGTTTTTACGGAGAGTTATCTAATATGTTCCCTCAATATTTTAACAGTGAGGTGCAAACACATCCTGCTGACCAACTTCAAACAATACAAAATGCAATAGAACGACTAAAACCAAAAAAGCGTTCTCTTACACGACAAGAATATAGCGACGTGGTGCAACAACTCACTGTAGATATTTTCTCAAGGGTAATGACATATGTTTTAGAGGGCAAAAACGAGGTTGAAACCGAAAATAATAAGCTGTATGATAGCAATACTTTTGGTTTATTTGAGCCGTTTGGCGGCGACTTTGTAGTTAAACAAGACATAGACTATAAACAAGAATTTGTAAACAACGCATTCAAAGTTAAAATTAAAAACGGCAAATATCAATTAAAAGACGGTATTACATACGGTCATTTTGGAATGCATGCAAATTCAAAAGGCGATATAATCATTACATATTTACCGATAGGAAAAGCGGTAGCAGTTGTACCTGACAGACAACAAGCTGACAAATTTGTGATTGAAGCAGAAAAAAGCACAAAGAAATATCGGCTTTATTTATACAAAACCGAAAACGGCGAAATTGCAGTCGGCGGTGATGTTAATTCTTTTATGAACGTGATAAAGAATATACAAAGTGATATTGAGGATAAATATACCGCAGATGATGTTCAAAGTAATGAGCCTCAAAACAACAATAGTGTCACAGAGAATGATAACACAGTCCAAACAAATGATAACACAGCTCAAACGACAGAAATAGAGCAAAAGGAACAGCATACCGAGAGCGTATCTGATGATAACGCTACATCAAAGGTTACGCTTGCACCGCTGACAGGTTCACAAAAACAAATTAATTGGGCAGAAGCTATAAGAAAAGATTTCTACGATAAGTGGGTACATAGAGCAAAAACGCCCGAAGAATTTGATTTTCTGAATTATATTTTCCAAACTAAAACGGACAGTTCGGAATGGATTGACAACGAAAGCCGTTCTTCACAAACAAAATGGTTGAGAGAAATACACGAAGAATACCAAAAATCAAAAAGTGGTATGATAGATAATTTAAACAACGACGTACCAAACAATGATGTGCAGAATAACTCAGAAGCCGTAAATAACGAGCCACTTGCTGACAAGTGTAGTGTCATAAAAACACAACATACAAAAACAGGTGAGGATTTATGGGTTGTTGAATTAAAGGATAAGATTTCAGCAGATGAATATAAGAAATTAAACGCTAAAGTAAAGGAAGTCGGCGGCTATTATTCAAGATACGCAAAAACACCTGATGGTAAATCGATACCTGGTTTTATTTTCAAAGCTGAACCAACAGAAGAAGTTTTTGATGCATTTAATGATTTCTTTAAAACAACAGGGACTTTAAAGGAAACAGATGATGTACAAGCAGACGAAAATGTCAAAGATAGTCAATCAACAAATAATAATACAGAAAGCGACGAAGAAAACGTTTCAGAAAACAATAAAACTGTATTGAACAGCCAATCCGAAAATGATACAATAAAAGAGAAACCTGACTTGGAAATCGGCGATGTAATCGAGTATGATGGCAGGCAATGGGAAGTTACACAAACAGGCTTAAATATGAGTTTTAAAAACCTTGATAAGAGTGACAGCAAACAGACATTCTCTCATATTGGCACTATGGAAAACTTTAAGCAAACACACGATTACAAGATAATTTCAAAAGCAGATAATTCAAAAAATATTAATGAGGTGAAAGATGATGACATTGACAAAAGCAGAAAGATACTTGAGGATAGTAACAGAATTGACAAAAGCAAGACCGGAATCGAGGCAAGAGAGATTTTTCAAAGACGAAATAGCGACAATAATATCTCAGGCGGATTATCACGGATTGACGAAAAAGGATGTACAGTTCTTGAAAAACGCAAAATTCAAGAAGTAGCAGAACTTGATTCGTTTAAAAAATTATCATGGTTTGTAGCCAATGAAATATCAGCTGATAAAAATAAAAATCTTTATAAAAAGTATGAAAATGACAGCCGTTGGGACGAAGGATATGATTTTAGAGAAATGGTAACATATGATATGCTTACCGATTCACAAAATGAACTTAGAGTGATTTTCAATGATAATATTGCAGAATACTTTAATAAATATATTGACCCTATAACAGACATAACAGGAAAAAAGCTACCGTTATATATAACGAAAGGCACCAAGAACAGCATTGTAAAAAACAAACATGGTCAATTAATTCCATTATATCACGGAACCGGTTCAAAGTTTAATGAGTTTAAATGTGGTGATATCGGTATACATTTTGGCAGTTATTCTCAAGCAATTCGGCGTGTGAAAGATAAGGGGATAACAAATCCAATATATATTAAAGCATATCTCAATATAACAAACCCTATTTACATTGATAAAGATTTTTGGAATTGGAATGCAGACCAAGTGGTGGCTGATTTAGATAAACAAGGAATTATATCGTCCGAAGACGGGTTAAAAATACTCAATATTGCAGATTTAGAATTAAAAAATTCCAAACTTAGAGAAATTCTAAAAAATAAAGGGTACGACGGTATTGTGTACAATAACGAGATTGAAGCTATAAGCGGAAAAAGCTATATCGTTTTTGATGACAAACAAATTTTTAGGATGAACACAGATACAAATCAAGTAGGAATAAAAAAAGCAGATAATCAAAAAAACGGAGGTAAAGAAAATGGCATATCGCAACAAGTCGCAAATTTTGTAGAAGAAAAATTGCAAAAAGGCGAAAAATTCACGAGCGATACGTTATTCAAGAAAACAGGCGAAATATATGACGGCTCATTAGCCGATAATACATTCACAGTCAAAGACGCATATGACGCAATGGAGTTGGGTATAAATCAATATATTTTAAATATGAAAGAAGAACCTACACTTGATAAAATGTTTGAAATAATCGATAAAATACCAACTCAAACAAAACGCACAGAGGGAATGGACAATTATCAGCAATTCTCTACACCTCCAACGCTTGCATATTTAGCAAACTATGCAGCTAATATCAATTCAAATGATATAATGCTTGAACCGTCGGCAGGTATCGGAGGTATTGCTACATTTGCAAAAAAGAGTGGTGCAAAGGTAATTGTAAACGAACTTGACCCAAGAAGAATGGCAATACTTAAAAATATGCCGTTTGATGATTTCTACAGTGAGGACGCGGAACAGATAAACAATATATTAGGCGGAGATATTGAACCTTCTGTTGTTGTTATGAACCCTCCGTTTTCGTCGTCAACCACAAGAAATATGAAAGGTGCTAAAATAGGTGCAAAGCACATAGAAGAAGCACTTAAAATGTTAAAGACTGATGGTAGACTTGTAGCTATAACAGGTAAAACAATGGCTGATGATGCACCTGCGTTTAGAAATTGGTGGAATGACATAAAAAAGAAATACAACGTTGTTGCAAACATAGGTATTTCGGGTAAGAACTTTAATAAGTACGGTACAAATTTTGGCATTCAGATGATGGTTATTGACAACAACGGTGCAACCAAGAATACTATAACCGATTATGTCGAAGATTTGCACGATTTACAAAGCATTTTAGGAGGTATAAGAAATGAGCGACCAATACTTGACTATTCAGCAAATGAACAAAGAGCCACTACAACAACACGCAAAGAAATTGCTACAACAAGAACAAAAGGTAGTGTCGGAGGCGGCACTGTATCTGACACAAGTAGCGGAATTGATACCGAACAATCCTCAAATAAGGGAAGAGTACCAAAGCGCAGAGATGTGGAGACAAAAGTTTTACGAAATGACGGAAGTGGTGGAAACACTGTTAACCAAAGAGCCGATAAGCCAAATGAATTGGATGATGAACGACGACTTGACGGACGAAGAAAACCAAGAGGAAATGATGAGCTGCAAGACACTGGAGGAACTGATAAATCTGATAGTGTGGAACATAGTGTTCAATCTGGATATGGCGGAAACGAGAAGAATGGCGGACTTAGACAGAACGGTGTCAGGGTACAACGATTAAAGAAAAAAGAACTGACCGATAATGTTTTTGAAGAATACAAAGTAGCACCTTTAAAAGTGAAAAATGCAAAGCCACACCCTGCAAAATTAAGCGAAAGTGCGGCAATGAGCGCAGTAAAAGCACCGAATATAACATACAAACCACATATAGACCAAAAACTCATTGATGAAGGTACTTTGTCAAGTGCGCAACTTGAAGTTGTTTCGAGAGCAGGGCAGTGCCACTCTCAAACATTGCCGAACGGCGAAACAAGAGGATTTTTCTGCGGTGACGGTACAGGTGTTGGAAAAGGACGTACAGTGGCGGGTATTATTCTTGATAATTTTAATCAAGGCAGAAAAAAGGCTGTTTGGATTTCAAAAGGACACGACTTATTAAAAGATACCCTTGATTATACTAAAGATGTATTTGGCAGAAATGATATGGTAGTTGAATTCAACGGCGGTAAAAAAGCCGATAGCAGTTTAAAGTCGGATGATACCATATTGTATCTTACATACAATAAACTGTCGCAAGGGTGGAATAAAGAAAACTCAAACTTTGAAAAAATCGTTAGTTGGTTAGGAAAAGACTTTGACGGTGTGATTGCTTTTGATGAGGCACATATGATGTCTAATGCAGGTGGAAAGGTCACAAACAGAGGCAAAACCAAACCAAGTGAGACAGCTTTAGCCGGTATAGAGCTTCAAAAATTGTTGCCAAAAGCCAAGGTTATCTATATGTCAGCCACGGGAGCAACAGAAGTTGAGAATTTGCAATATGCTACAAGATTGGGACTTTGGGGCGAAGGTACAGCTTTCCCAAATGAAAAAGAGTTTATATCTCAAATAAAAGGCGGCGGTATTTCTGCAATGGAAATGCTTGCACAGGATTTAAAAATGGAAGGCGTTTATCTGTCACGAAACATTTCTTATGAAGACGTTACATATGATAAACTGACCCACAAATTAACAAAAGAACAAAAGAAAATGTACAACACTGTAGCAAAAGCGTGGCAAATAGTATTTCAGAATTTGAATGAAGCGTTAAAAGAAACACATCAATCATCAGACGGCACTGCACGAGGACAAGTCTACGGAAAGTTTTGGTCGTCAAACCAAAGATTTTTTAATCAAATTCTTGTATCAATGCAAACACCGAGTGTTATTAAAGATATAGAAAAACAGCTTGCTAAAGGTAAATCGTGTATCATACAACTTACAAGCACAAACGAAGCACAAGGTAAGCGTGAACTTGCAAGACTTTACGAAGAAGGATTGACGCTTGATGATTATGATGTTTCACCTAAACAGATGCTTATGGAATACGTTGAAAAATCATTCCCTGTTCAACAATACGAGGAATATAAAGATGAAAAAGGTAATGTAAAAAGCAAACCGGTGTACAACAGTAAAGGCGAACCTGTATTAAACAGAGAAGCAGTCCGAAAGCGTGACACATTGTTAGACCAATTAGGTAGTATGAAAGCACCGTCATCGCCTATAGATATGATTATCAATGCGTTTGGAACAGATTTAGTTGCAGAAAACACCGGCAGAAGTTCACGAGTAATTAATGTTGACGGAAAAAATGTTCAGCAAAGACTTAGTAACAATACAAGAAGTGCCGATGTAGAAGCATTTCAAAATGGCAAAAAACGTATAATGATATTTTCAGAAGCAGGTGGTACAGGAAAGAGCTACCACGCAAGTAAAGCGGCTAAAAATCAACAACAACGTGTACATTATTTGCTTGAAGCAGGCTGGAAAGCGTCAACGGCGGTACAAGGTTTTGGACGTTCACACAGAAGTAACCAAGTATCAGCTCCTATATTCAAACTTGTAACGACCGATTTGAAAGGACAAAGCCGCTTTATCTCAACCATAGCAAAAAGACTTGCTCAATTAGGTTCGCTTACGAAAGGTCAAAGGCAAGCGGGCAGTCAAGGTATGTTTTCGGAAGATGATAACCTTGAAAATGCTTTTTCTGCAACAGTGTTAAAAAGCTATATTACCGCATTGGCTAAGGGTGGTATAAATGATATTACCAACGGAAAAGAAATTATTTCAAAATTAGGACTTAACGTATACAATTCGGACGGTTCGATTAATCAAAATTCCGACGATTTGACAAGTATAAACAAGTTCCTTAACCGTATATTATCATTAGAATATGATGAACAAAACGAAGTTTTTGATGAGTTCGACAGTCAGTTGAAAATGGCAACAGCAGAGGCTGAGCAAAACGGCACGCTTGATAAAGGTATGGAAAACTACAAAGCCGATAAAGTATCGGTCAAAGAAACCAAAACAGTACATACAGATAAGTTAAGCGGTGCTGAAACTTTGTATTATTCCCTTGTTGCAGATAAGAAAATAAAAAAGAACGAATTTAGTGATATACAAAGCGATAGTCCAAGGTTTAAAGGCTTTTATCAGAACAAATCAAACGGAGGAGTAAGAGCAATAACTCAAATCGCAAACAAAACAGATAGCAACGGCAATGTTGTAAGTCGTTTTAAGGCAGAAGGGCAGGAATATGGCAAGACAGTATATTTAAGTGAACAACAAGTAAGCCAACGTTGGAACAAGATAGATAATGAAACAGCTAAAGCTTTATGGAACAAGAGGCTTGAAGAAATGCCTGAATATCGTCAAGAAAATGTACATCTTATAAGTGGTGCTGTGCTTCCGGTATGGGATAAATTGCCCGAAACAAATATTAAAGTATATCGAATACTTACCGATAATGGTGATGTGCTTATAGGTCGTGTTATATCTGAAAATGCTATAGACTCAATCCTTAGACGTTTGGGAGCTAACAGAATAAAAGATAAGGTAGATGTATCAAGCATTATAGACACCGTTAAAAGTGGTGATATTGTCTATCTTGAAAACGGCTGGAGTTTAAAGCAAAGCAGAGTAGCAAACGAACAGCGTATAGAATTAACAGGACCTCGCTTTGATGATTATGATTTCGTAAAAAAATTAGGAGTATTTTCTGAGCGTATTTCGTTTCAAACACGTTTCTTTATACCAACAAAGACCAATACTGAAAATATCATAGATAAGCTTGTACAGTACTCACCTTATGACAGAACGGAAACACGATATAGCAAAGGTGACGACAGCAACGGTTGGGAAGTAAAGAAACCGGAACAAGAAAAACAGATTGAAAACGTCGAAGATGACAACAAAAAAACATCAGATAAAAGCAATGCAGACATACGTTATTCAAAACAAGCTAATAATCTTGACAGCTGGACGTCTGACGTGAAGCAAAGTAGCAAGAACCAAAAAAATAAAAAGTTAGGTGATATTGTTTCGTATATTTCAAAAAAGTTCAATATACCTATTTCAAAAGGAAATTTGTCACTGACAAGAGCTAAAGGTGAGTTTAAGAAACTTCCGAAAGCTGTAAGACTTCGTATAGCAAATGACTTACCGACAGCTACTCACGAATTAGGACATTTGCTTGATGATGAATATGATTTTACTTCATCAGCTAATATTGATGAGATAATCGACTTTGCACAACGAAAAAGCCCAACATTGATGAAGCAATATAAAAAAAGTGAAGTACCGGACGAGGCAGTGGCTGAATTTGTGAGAGAGTTTGTTAAAGACCCGCAAAGTACAATAAAGGAAGTACCGAAATTTTCGAAAGAATTTATTGAGACCCTTTCTCCAAAGGACGCTCAAGCTTTGAAAACATTATCGGAATATTCACAGCAATATTATAATTCGGACTTTATGGACAAAGTAGATGCGGCAATGACCAACAACAAAGAGATAAAAAAGAGAAGCAAATCAACGGCAAGTGAAATATCGAAAGAAATATACACCAAGTTGGTTGATAGTTTTGCACCTATCAAAGAAGCTACCGATTATGTTAAAGAGGTAAAGGGAACTCTCAGTGGAAAAAAGGACGCATATATTTTAGCTATAAATTCTAAAAATGTAGACGCTACTATGTCTACTATATTCAAAGAAGGAATGGTAGACCCAAACGGCAATTTGACAGGTGGGAAAGGTTTGATAGATTGTATTAAAGATATATCACACAAAGATATAGATTTGTTTGATAAATATTTAGTATTAAAGCACTCTTTAGAATGGATTGAACCCCAAGAAGGCGCAAAGCTAAAACGAGTATTTAGCGATGATACTTTGCAGAATTCTGAACGAATAAAAAGAGAAATAGCAAATCTTGAAAACAGTCACCCTGAATTTAAAGAAGCGTCGGAAAATCTGTACAAGTTCCAACAAGATATGTTAAAATATTGGGTAGTATCTATGGGTGGTATGGATGCTATTACATACAACAAACTACAAAAAATGTACCCACATTACGTGCCGTTTATGCGTGACACCGGTAGGAACAGAACAGGATTTAAAAGTAGTTTTGCAAATCAGCAAAGTCCTGTAAAAACTGCGAAAGGTAGTGGTGCTACAATCATATCCCCACTTGAAAGTATTATAAAAAATGTAGAAAAGCAAGTGAAGTTCGGAACAAGAAACAGAGTTATGGCGGTATTGGGTATGTATGCGGACAATGTACCGGGGTTTGCTAATTTTATAGAACCTGTGCCACCAGACCAAGTAAAGAATATAATCAACATTGAAAAGTTGTCTGATGAATTCTTAGGCAGAATGTCAGAAAGTCTTGACGAAAACGATTTGTTTAACTTAACAGAGGTTTTTGAAGACGTATTCGGAACACAAGTTGAAAGTTATACACCTGTAGTTATACCCGGAAAGCAAATAGTTACATATTTGAATAAAGGCAAGCACAAATATTATCAGGTACACGATAAGGCACTGTTTAATGCTATAACAAATTTAACACCGGTCCAAACAGGAAAAATAATGAATTTTGCAGGAAGAACTTTAGGTATAACAAATGCACTGATAACGCAACTAAATCCGGTTTTTGCTACCACGAACGCAATACGAGATTATGATACTGCAATGAAAAATTCAAAAGCATATAATAATCCTATTACTTTTACAGGTGCATATATGTCAGCTTTATGGGACGTTATAAGAAACAGTGACAACTATAAACAATATAAAGCTGCAGGTGGCGGACATATGTCAATGTTCAGCGATAATATTGATGTACTGAAAAAGACTTTGCGCGAGGTGAACTCAAAAGACGCAGGACTTGCAAGGCGTTTGGCACAAGCAATATTCTTACACCCAATAGAATGCGTTACAAAAATCAACGAAATTACCGAAGCTATTCCGCGACTGGCTGAATTTAAAGGTATGAAGAAAAAGGGAGCCGATAATCAACAAGCTATTTATGCCGCGTCTGATATAACCGTCAACTTCAATAGAAGCGGTGATGTCGGCAGAAAACTAAATAAAATATTTAGATTTTCAAATGCGACTGTTCAAGGTATGGATAAACAAGCTCGCATATTCACAAGCGGTGGTAAAAAAGAGATTGCAAAGCATATGCTTAGGTACCTAATCAGTGCAATTTTAACTACTGCACTATTGGAATTTTGGAACAGGACGTCAGATGAAGATGGTTGGGAAGAATTATCTCAGTATCAAAAAAATAATTTTTACTGCATATCTATAGGTAACGGAAAATTTATAAAAATACCTAAAGCAAGAGAAGCGGCAATACTAAACACAACAGCAGAAAGAGCCGCCGATTACGCTTTTGGTGACAAAGAAGCATTTTATCAATTTGGGCAATACATCGGTGATACAACATTACCTGCGTGGTTGCCTGTTACCGGTATTGCAGAAGGAGGAATTGAAGAAGGTGTACATCAAGCTGCAGGAGGTACAATATTAGGCGGAATTGTTGATAATATGGTTAATAAAGACTTTAAAGGTACGCCGATAGTAAGTTCGGCACTTGAGGACGAGCCAAACAAGGAGCAATACAACCAAAAAACTTCTTTATTGGCAAAGTCAATAGGTCAGACATTTAACTGGTCGCCGATGAAAATAGACCACTTAATTGATAATTATACCGGTATTATCGGTAAGCTCAATAGGTCGGTTACTGCTGACGGCTTCAATCCGTCTAACCTATACGGAACGTCTTTCAGTGCGGATAGTGTATATTCAACAGATGTATTTAATCGTGTGTACGAACAAAGAGATAAAATGCAAAAGAAGTATCAAAATGAGCCGACACCTCAAAACGCTTGCTTATACGAAAAGTACGCTACAAAGGCGGCGTATATTACACAAGCAAACAAAGCGATAAAAAGACTGTCGGAGGATGAGCAAAGAACTGCACGTAAAGAACTTATAACAGATATAAAAGCAACAGGTTCAGCAATTACCGATACAGACAAGGGGATTGTTAATTCTTTTAGTAATGGCTTATTAACCTCCGATAATGGTTATGTAGACAGCTTGCCAAAGTCAACTATAACTAAAACAAAAAATAAGCAATCATACACTTGGGAAATGACATATTCGGAATACAAAAAATATTACGACGATTATCGGAAAGAAGTTGAAAAACAACGTAAAAAACTTCTGAATACAAGCGCGTACAAAAGAGCTTCGGATATTGAAAAAACTGAAATGTTAAAGCAATTAAGTAAAGACGTTTTGAAAGATACCAAAGAAAAATATAAAAATAGGAACGCATTAAAATTTAAGAAAGATGAATAAGAAAATAAGCTATCGACATTGCGTCGGTAGCTTATTTTTATTGTATCATACTCTGTTTTTGACTAAAATCTGACTAAAATCTGACTAACTTTTGACTAACAGACTAATAAAAAAGTATAACATTTTATCACTTTTTATCGCTTTTTATCACGTTGATTTTCTTCTCGCAAGCACTAAAAAACCGCATAAACGCTTGACTTCAAGCATTTATACGGTTTATGATGAGTTGGTACGCCCGGAGGGATTCGAACCCACGACCTAACGGTTCGTAGCCGTTCACTCTATCCAACTGAGCTACGGACGCATATCTGTTTAAGCTACGCATAATATATTACCATAAAGGTGTGGGTATTGTCAAGAACTTTTTTGTAAAAAAAGAAAAAAATTTGATTTATCTATCATATAGTATGAAATTTTTAACCGACAAATTTTGCATTGTTACATTGATATTAAAGGTATATTATTTTTATAAATTAACCCTTTAAAAATTTTTTGAAATGTGCTATAATAATAAGACTGTAACAGAATTATAGATATTTCGTATTATAATCATATGAGAATTATATTATAATGCGAGGTGTTTAAAGTGGGCAAACTTGTTATAGACGGCGGAAATAAGATAAGCGGTGAAATCGGTGTACAAGGTGCGAAAAATGCCGTACTGCCGATACTTGCAGCCACGGTTATGGCTGACGGAGTATGTACTTTGAAAAACTGTCCATATCTTCGTGATGTAGATAAAACAGATTTGGTGCTTGAAAGATTGGGCAGCAGAGTACATAGGGCAGGCAATACCGTAACGGTTGATACAAGAGGTATGTGTGACTGTAAAATATGTGAAGATTTAATGCGTGAGATGCGTTCTTCAATCATATTTTTGGGAGCGATAATTTCAAGGTGCAAAAAAGCGGTTGTAAGTATGCCCGGCGGTTGCCCGATTGGTTTAAGGCCGATTGATTTGCATTTAAAGGCTTTGCGTGAACTCGGTGTCGATATTCAGGAAGAACACGGCTATATAAAATGCAGTACTGATAAGATTGTCGGCGGAAACATACATCTTGATTTTCCAAGCGTCGGAGCAACCGAAAATGCTATGCTTGCCGCAGTTTGTGCGGATGGCTTTACAACTATTACAAATGCGGCGCGTGAACCGGAGATTGTTGATTTGGGTAACTTCCTGAATTGTATGGGTGCAAAAGTCCGCGGTATGGGCGGCAGTGTAATAAAAATAGAGGGAGTGAGCAAGCTTCACGGTGCGGAGTATACGATAATGCCCGACCGTATTGTTGCCGCAACATATCTGGCCGCATCTGCGATTACGGGCGGAGAGATATGTCTTAAAAATGTCAATCCACGCGATATGGGAGCAATGCTCCATGTGCTTTTGGATATGGGAGTACAGCTCAGAATAGAAAAAGATAAAATTATTCAGAAAGCTCCCAAGAAACTTGAAAGTATACATATAGTAAGAACAATGCCGTATCCGGGTTTTCCGACGGATATACAATCGCCGTTTATGGCGCTTGCAACTGTTGCAAGAGGAACAAGTGTATTTATAGAAAATATATTTGAAAACAGATTTCAGCATGTTGATGAACTTACACGAATGGGTGCTGACATAAAAGTAGAAGGCAGAAGTGCCGTTGTACGAGGGGTAAACGGTTTGCAGGGCGCAAATGTTGTTGCAAGAGAACTGCGTGGAGGTGCTGCACTTGTTGTTGCGGCGCTTGTTGCAAACGGTACAACGACGATTAGCGGCACAGAATTTATAGACAGAGGTTATGAAAATATAGAAAAGTATCTGCTTGAATGCGGAGCGAAAATCAGACGAGAATAATTCAGGGTGATAGTATGGATGAAAATAATCGTAATATACGAGTCGTCAAAACAGGCGGTCGTAAGGTTACAAAAACTACAACTGAATATGATTGGAGCAGGTTAGAGAAAAGAACCTTGAAAGAACATAAAGATGTTCCCGAAAGAAGTGTTCGGCGTGAACCTACACAGCTTGAACGAAAAATTCGCTACCAAAAAAAACAAAAGCAACAGCGTCTTAAAATACAGCGTAGACGTGCATTGTTGGGATTTGTTTTGGCGGTGGTTCTTGTAAGCGTGCTCTTATTTATGACACCGATATTTAACATTCGTTCCGTATCGGTTGAGGGAAATGTTCTCGTAACAGCCGAACAGTTCCAAGAAAAGCTAAAACCGCTTGTCGGTCAAAATCTTTTCCGCAGCGGCAGACGAAAAATAAGAAATACGTTAAAAACAATACCATATATAGATACCGTTGATGTGCAGAAAAGGTTATTCCCGCCGTCAGTAAAAGTTACGGTGACGGAATATACACCGTCTGCGTATATAAAAATTGACGGTAAGACATTGCTTGTAAATTCTGAATTGAGAGTTTTAACCGATACCGGCAACAACGGTGAAACATTACCGACAGTCACTGGATTGACGGTTACGGACTATAAATTGGGTGAAATTTTAAAAACCGACGAAAACGAAAAATTCGATATTACAAAAATTTCGCTGTCAACGCTTGAGGCAACGGGTATTCTTGATAAGGTTATCGAAATAAATGTTACCGATGTGACTGACATAACAATGAACTACGATAACCGAATAACCGTACAATGCGGTACGCAGTTGGATCTTGAACGTAAAATAAGACTGTTCAGAGAAACCGTTATGAGTAACAGTTTGACTGAAAATGCTCGCGGAACAATGGATTTAAGCGAGTCCGGAAAGGCGATATATACACCGTAAAAATAAAATTGCACAAAAATTAAAAACAAAATGACTATAATATTGTGTAAAAATTTTCGGCGTTTTGAAAATTTGTGGGAAAAAACTATTGAATAAGTTGAAAAAACATAGTAAAATAATATATATGCGGAGATTTCCCTGTTGGATTTGTTGGGGATAAACTACGAAGGAGGATATTTAGATGAGTGATATGCCTATCGGTTTGGAAGAAAACACTACAATAGACGGCGCAAGAATAAAGGTTATAGGTGTCGGCGGCGGCGGTAACAATGCTGTGGACCGTATGATCGAGGCCGGCGTTACAAAGGCAGAATTTATTTGCGTCAATACAGATGCACAGCAGCTTGCAAATGTAAAAGCACCGACTGTACTTAATATCGGCAGAAAGCTTACAAGCGGTTTGGGAGCAGGTGCAAAGCCTGAAATCGGCAGACAAGCGGCTGAAGAATCAAAAGATGAAATCAAGAATCTTGTAAAAGATACAGAAATGGTATTCGTAACAGCAGGTATGGGCGGCGGAACAGGTACAGGTGCCGCACCTATTATCGCAGAGGCTGCGAAATCTCTTGGTGTACTTACAGTTGCGGTAGTAACAAAGCCTTTCTTCTTTGAAGGACCTCAAAGAATGAGAAACGCTGAAGAAGGTATTAAGAACCTTGCAGAAAAGGTTGACGCTATTGTTACTATACCAAACGATCTTCTATTGAAGATTGCAGACAAAAAGGTTACAATTAAAGATTCATTCAAACTTGCAGATGATGTTCTTCGTCAAGGTGTTCAAGGTATCATTGAAGTAATTACTCAAAGAGGTATTATGAACTGTGACTTTGCCGATGTAAGAACAATTATGAAAGACAGCGGTGTCGCACATATGGGTATCGGTGTCGGCAAGGGTGAAAATGCCGCTCAGGACGCAGTTCGTGCGGCTATTGAAAGTCCGCTTCTTGAAACAAGTATTGAGGGTGCTGAAAACGTACTTCTTAATATCACAGGCGGAAGTGAATTCTCACTTGTTGATATGGGCGAAGTATCAAGCATTGTTCGTGACCTTGTAAGTGAAGAGGCAAATATTATTGTCGGTACTGCTATGGACGATAATCTTAAAGATGAAATTAAGGTTACTCTTATTGCAACAGGTCTTGACGGTTCATTAAGACGCGGTAAGGATAAGGCTAATGATGTAAAGAATATTACACCTAAGTTTACAGGTTCTTCAACATCAAGCGACAGAAAGACTCCGTCTTATTCATCATCAGTTTCTGATTATGATGATAATGCAATTTTCAAGAGAAAGTTAAAGCCGGGAATGGGTAGTATAGATGTTCCCGACTTCTTTAAACCAGGCAGATAATTTAAAAATTAAGTAATATAAAAGCCGCGAGTGTACTCGTGGCTTCAGCGTGTAGACAAAAGTGTCTACACGCTGG
>ERZ791903.786-NODE-786-length-38011-cov-5.311018_pt1 | contig 38011 bp, 40 predicted proteins | sample MGYA00510148_ERZ791903 | MGnify/ENA primary metagenome ERZ791903 (study PRJEB30046, sample SAMN00792080) | human gut metagenome | study: EMG produced TPA metagenomics assembly of the A metagenome-wide association study of gut microbiota in type 2...
GGCACGCCATAGCGCAAGCGCAGGGCCTGCTGCGCGCCCGCGCGGGCCTGCAGCAGCACCTGCTGCAGAGCCTCCCGTGGGATTTTCCCGTTTTCAAGGCCTACCAGCGCGCGTATCATGTCCTGGCGCTCTCCTCCGGCCATAGCCTCCAGCAATGTCCGGGCCTGGGGCAGCAGCTGGATATTCTCTTCCCCCGTAGGGCGCACCGCGAGCTCCACGCACCGCGAGCACACCGTGGGCAGCAGCACCCCGGGATTTTCTGCGCAGAACAGGAATGCCGCATAGCCGGGCCCCTCCTCCACCAGCTTCAGCAGCACGTTCTGGTCCTGCACCGTCAGGCGGCGGCAATCCGGAAACAGAAACACCTTGCATGCGCCCTCATTGGGCTGGATGAACGCATCACTGCGCAGGGCTCGCAGAGCCTCTACAGACAGGTCCTTGCCGTCATCGTTTCCGGCGGTGATGACATCCGGATGGATGCCGCGCAGGACCTTGCTGCAGGCGGGGCAGCGCAGGCAGGGCCTGTCCTGCTGTGTACACTCAAGGGCCGCGGCGTAGAATCGCGCAGCCGCCGTCAGATCGCCGCTGCCGGAAAAGATCACGCTGTGGGGCAGCTTGCCGCTGCGGCCGGCCCGGCGGATGCTCCGCTCCAGGGTGGAATCCATCAGCGGCACCTCCTTGCTAAAAAACCAAATACATTAAATATTATAACACGAGCGCCGCACATTCTCAACATCCCCCGGCGCTTTTTTTGTAATATGCATCATTTCTCCGGGAAATCCCATCAGGAAATAGGTAAAAGGATAAAAAAATTAAAAAAACACCGGATTTGTGTTGCTTTTATTTTTTATTATGGTTATAATAAATTGTTACCAAATATAGAGGTATTTTGGAGGGTATTATGAGTAAAAAATTCTGCTATCTGTTCACAGAGGGCAACGCATCCATGCGTGAGCTGCTGGGCGGCAAGGGTGCCAACTTGGCTGAGATGACCAACATCGGTCTGCCTGTTCCCCAGGGCTTCACCATTACCACCGAGGCGTGCACTCAGTACTATGAGGATGGCCGCCAGATCAATGCCGAGATCATGGCTGAGATCATGGAGTACATCGAGAAAATGGAGCAGATCACCGGCAAGAAGTTCGGCGATCATGAGAATCCCCTGCTGGTCTCCGTTCGTTCCGGCGCCCGGGCCTCCATGCCCGGTATGATGGACACCATCCTGAATCTGGGCCTGAACGAGGACGTGGTGGATGTCATCGCCAAGAAGTCCAACAATCCCCGTTGGGCCTGGGATTGCTACCGCCGCTTCATCCAGATGTATTCCGATGTGGTCATGGAGGTGGGCAAGAAGTACTTTGAGCAGCTTATCGACGCCATGAAGACCAAGAAGGGCGTCACCCAGGACGTGGAGCTGGATGCTGCCGACCTGCAGGAGCTGGCCATGCAGTTCAAGGCCGAGTACAAGGCCAAGATCGGCGAGGATTTCCCCACCGATCCTAAGGAGCAGCTGGTGGGCGCCATCAAGGCTGTGTTCCGTTCCTGGGATAACCCCCGTGCCAACGTGTATCGCCGCGATAACGACATCCCCTATTCCTGGGGCACTGCCGTCAACGTTCAATCCATGGCCTTTGGCAATATGGGTGATGATTGCGGCACCGGTGTTGCCTTTACCCGTGACCCCGCCACCGGCGAGAAGAAGCTCATGGGCGAGTTCCTGACCAACGCCCAGGGCGAGGACGTGGTGGCCGGCGTGCGTACTCCCATGCCCATCGCTGAGATGGCCGAGAAGTTCCCCGAGGCTTATGACGAGTTCGTCAAGGTCTGCGACATTCTGGAAGATCACTATCGCGACATGCAGGATATGGAGTTCACCGTGGAGCATGGGAAGCTCTACATGCTGCAGTGCCGCAACGGCAAGCGCACTGCTCCCGCCGCCCTGAAGATCGCCTGCGACCTGGTGGACGAGGGCATGATCTCCGAGCAGCAGGCCGTGGCCATGATTGATCCCCGCAACCTGGATACTCTGCTGCATCCCCAGTTTGACCCCAAGGCTCTGAAGGCTACTGAGCCTGTGGGCAAGGCCCTGCCCGCCTCTCCCGGCGCCGCCTGCGGCAAGATCGTCTTTACCGCCGAGGATGCCAAGGCTTGGGATGCCCGTGGCGAGAAGGTGGTTCTGGTTCGTCTGGAGACTTCTCCCGAGGACATCGAGGGCATGAAGGCCGCCCAGGGCATCCTCACCGTCCGCGGTGGTATGACCTCTCACGCCGCCGTTGTGGCCCGCGGTATGGGCAAGTGCTGCGTCTCCGGCTGCGGCGCCATCAGCATGGACGAGGCCAATAAGCAGTTTACCCTGGCCGGCAAGACCTATCACGAGGGTGATTGGCTGAGCCTGGACGGCTCCACCGGCAATATCTACGACGGTGCAATGCCCACCGTGGATGCCAGCGTGGGCGGCGACTTCGGCCGCATCATGGCCTGGGCCGATAAGTTCCGCCGCCTGAAGGTCCGCACCAATGCCGATACCCCCCACGACGCCGCCAAGGCCCGTGAGCTGGGCGCCCAGGGCATCGGCCTGTGCCGTACCGAGCATATGTTCTTCGAGGGCAACCGCATCGATGCCATCCGCGAGATGATCTGCTCCGACACCGTGGAGGAGCGGGAGGCCGCTCTGGCCAAGCTCCTGCCCATGCAGCAGGGTGACTTCGAGGGCATTTATGAGGCCATGGAAGGCTGCCCCGTCACCATCCGCTTCCTGGATCCCCCTCTGCACGAGTTCGTGCCCACTGAGGAGGCCGATATTGAGAAGCTGGCCAAGGCTCAGGGCAAGACCGTGGCCCAGATCAAGAACATCATCGCTTCCCTCCACGAGTTCAACCCCATGATGGGCCACCGCGGCTGCCGCCTGGCCGTCACCTTCCCGGAGATCGCCGCCATGCAGACCCGTGCCGTCATCCGCGCCGCCATCAACGTGCAGAAGAAGCATCCTGACTGGAACATGGTCCCCGAGATCATGATCCCCCTGGTGGGCGAGGTGAAGGAGCTGAAGTACGTCAAGGACATCGTGGTCAAGACCGCCGATGAGGAGCTGGCCGCCGCCGGTGTGGAGATGAAGTACCTGGTGGGTACCATGATCGAGATCCCCAGAGCCGCCCTCACCGCCGACCAGATCGCCACCGAGGCGGAGTTCTTCTCCTTCGGTACCAACGACCTGACCCAGATGACCTTCGGCTTCAGCCGTGACGACGCCGGCAAGTTCCTGGGCGCTTACTATGATAAGAAGATCTATGAGAGCGATCCGTTCGCCAAGCTGGACCAGGTTGGCGTGGGCAAGCTGGTGAAGATGGCCGCTGAAATGGGCCGCGCCACTCGTCCCGACATCCACCTGGGCATCTGCGGCGAGCACGGCGGCGATCCCAGCAGCGTGGAGTTCTGCCACAAGGTGGGCCTGGACTATGTGTCCTGCTCTCCCTTCCGTGTTCCCATCGCCCGTCTGGCCGCCGCTCAGGCTGCCATCAAGGATGGCAGGAACTAAGCCACAGCTTCTTGCAGTTCGCTGAATTTACACTGACGATTGACGATGCAAAGGAATATGTGTATTCCTTGTCAACCAAGCGCCGGGTGTATAACTGGCATGACATTCGAGTAAGGCTTTATATCTAAAACCGACTCCCCGATTACAGAAATGTAGTCGGGGAGTTTTTTTGCTTTCTGCAATCCGTACATTCGTAAATGAGATTACCTTTTGCTACAATGTAGGCATAAGGAGGTCAAGAATTGTGGAAAAATACAAATTTGATGAAAACAACGGGCTGTGGTACGAGTTGCAGGGCGACTATTACTTGCCTTGTCTGAAACTGCCGGAAGAAGAACAAGCATATATCGGGATATGGGGACAGCGGCATCGCCGCTATCTCAAGGAGCATCGCCGTGTACTCTATGGCAATCTGCTGACCAGCGGCAAGCTGAACAGTTATCTTACAGATATTGATAAACAGGCAGAGAAAATGTATTTTCGGTTAGTAAAACAAATGGCAGAGCGTGAGGGCGTAACAGAACGCCTCAAGGCTAAAGATCAAATGGAGTGGATTCGCCGGATGAATAGTATCCGTAGCAGAGTTGCTGAAATCGTATATACCGACCTAATTTATGTATAACCAATACTGAGAGAAACTGAAAACTTACGATATTTTTAGCGGATAATATCAAAACAATCGAATAGAATACAAAAAATGCGATGAACAGAAAAGAATTACTGTTCATCGCATTTTGCTTTGAATGGTTATGTTTTAAAGCTTTTCAACTTTGTAAATAGTATACCCAGCATTTCTTGCGATTCTTATAAATGCTTCAAATCTTTCGCTGGTTACACTTTCGGAAGAAAAGGTTTGAATCGCCATGTTTTCTTGCGTATTCAGATCGGCCTTAATTTTATTAATCAAGTGTTTCCTATAGGTTATTACCTCGCTAAAACAGCCGTTTTTATACTGAAAAATATATTGCTCATTTTTTGCATTCTCTTGTTCAATCAACATCATTCTTCTCCCTTTGATTTCTAAAAGTTAATATTTAAATCTGGCCCTTATTGATGCTATTTTAGTTTTGTATAGTAATACTCTCCAAATATTAATGTGTCTCCCTCTACGGCAATGCGATACTGTTCTCAATCACACAGGGCTATATGAATACCGGCACGGTAAAATGCTGATTCACTTGATATTTACTTTTGAATCATTGAACGTATTAAACAGTCCCGGAGAATGTATGCGCTACTATCGCCAACTGAGAGGGCTTACCACAAGGCAACTTGCAGAGAAGTTAAACATCGTCCCAGCTACAGTTCTCGGCTATGAACAGGGCCGTTTTCCGATTACGTATGAAATTACCGTAGCTACTACTAAAATGCTGCAAATACCTGAGTCTCTGCTGTTTGATGATTACTGCGTTTTCATAAGTGCGCCATATACGGAGCTATTACATACGGTCAGAAAGCGTTATGGACTTAACCAAGCTGATTTTGCCGAAAAAGCCTGTATTTCTCCGAGTATATATGCGAAATGGGAGTCTGGCAGCCGCAGACCGTCAAGAAAAATGTATCAACAATTAAAAGTAATCTATCCCGAAATATAATATTGAGCGTGCTCACCCGAAACGGTGGGTACGCTCATTTCTATCCGCACATTCGATTCTTTCGGTCACCTACGGTACAATGATTGCAGAAAGCGAAAGGAGAACCGGTGATGAAGCAAAAATACTATCTTTTACTAAACGATCAGGAACGGTGCTTTGTGATTGAGAGCTTGAACCAATTAAGAAACAAGCTTATTGTCGACGGCAAGTACACCGATGCGGTGGATGAGGTGCTTATAAAAATCATTGGAGCAAAGTAAAAGAATTTCAAAGTAATTTAAGGAGATGTGATTATGGAAAAGGTTATTTATGATGAAAAGAACGGTCTTTGGTACGAACTTCAGGGTGATTATTACATTCCCTGCTTAAAACTGCCGGAGAAAGAACAGCAGCCTATCGGTATATGGGGACAGCGGCATTTGCGGTATATTAAGCAGCACCGCAGAATCTTTTATGCAAACCTTATGACAACCGGGCAATTAAACAGCCACCTTGCCGAAATCGACCGCGGTGCGGAAGAAATGTTTGAACGGTTAGTGGGCCAGATGGCACAAGCGGAAGGCATCACGGAGGGACTGAAAGCAGCCAACCAGATGGCGTGGGTCGGCAAAATGAACAGTGTGAGAAATCGGGCAATGGAAATTGTAAACGCCGACCTAATATATGTGTAATGAGAGCAAGCCGCAACAGAGCGAATTTCTCCGTTGCGGCTTACTTTTGCCTTTGCCTAATCAAGCAACGTTCTTCTGATAAGTAATGACAGCAGCCATATCTTTATCAGACATTTTTCTGTCATACAGGTATTCGGCCATATCCGCAAGATCCTTTACGGAATACAAAGTCAGTTCGATTGTTGCCACAATTCTTTTTGTCGTTTCCAACAGCCTTTCGCTGCGCATATCGGATATGTACTCACTGCCGAGTAAAACCCGAACTTTTTCAAACAGTTCTATTACCTGCGTTTTGCTCCAGCGAGTCGAGGAACTCGCCGAACACGGTGTTCTCGGCTTTCTTCCTTGCCGCAACGGCGTCCCCAAATCTTTTAAAGTAGCCGAGACGGTTCGACTTCCCCCTAAACTTGATCTTTGCCTCCCAAAGTCCCGTTTTTCGGTCATAGGTCACACCACGACAACCGCTGGTATTGGCGGCGGTTGGTTTCATATCCCGTATTTTGCAAAGCTGTGTACCATCAACAAACCCGGCATTATTTCTTGCACAAGCGGCGTTTCGCTTTTGTGCGCACTCGGCACAGCTGTTCTCCGCACTGGAAGTCAATGTATCCGTCGCCTTATAGGTGATATTGCCGCAGTCGCAGCGGCATTCCCACAGGCGAACACGACGTTTCCCTCGGCTTGCATACTTGTCTGAACGACCGAGAACGATCAGCTTTCCGATATGCTTTCCGGTCAGATCGTTTTGTTTAAGGCAGCCGCAGCTTTTCGTGTGTCCACGCACAAGATTGGAGCCAAGAACAACGACTTCGTTACCGCAGTCACAACGGCAGAGCCAGTAGTCCGATTTTGTCTTACAGTTTTGCGGCTTGTCCGCTTGTCGCAGAGCCGTCAATCTTCCGTATCGCTGTCCGCAAAGATTCCTTTCGTTCATTTGTTGTCTCACCCCCCGAATATGCTTTACCTGTATTTTTTCAAGCAACAAGTAATCACAATATGTAAAATTCATCCGCATAACGAGCCTGCGGATGAATTCTGCTTAGGACATAGAGGTCAGTTTACTTTGTACAACCGTCTGTGTTTTCTTTTCTTCTGCGAACTACAACCAGAAGAATGATCATTACGAGACTGCTTACCATCATTAGTACCCAAGGAGTCGGGTTGAAGGTATCACCCGTCTGCGGCGGCTTCGGGTCATCAGGGCTGACGGGAAGTTCTTCCACCTTGAACTGCCAATCAAGATACCCGACAGCATCCTGAAAACGGTTCTCCAGCGTGATCGGCACATTCAGTGTCACATCAAGGTCAATTTTTCCGCCGGAGTAGATTGTGCCGAGATATACCCAATCGGTAAGCTGTGCCGTTTGGTCGGCGGGAGCAGCAAACAAATCGGAGTTGCCGTCCTGCTTTACGGTCAGGTTCAGCTTTGAAAGGAATTCTTCCGACCCTTGCTCTGCACCGAGAGAGCGCATATAGACCTTGATTTTGACATTCTTCTCGATCCTATTGTCGATCGTTACCTTTTGCGTAATGGAATCTCCGGGCATTACATTTTTATAATCTGTAAACAGATCGGTGGGAGAATACTCGCTACCGGGAGCAAAGATAAAATCTCTTGCATTACCATCGTAAGTGACCCTTCCGTTGGCAAAGGCGGTAACGGAGCAGGTCAGCAGCATAACCGACAACAGGACAAAACAGGACAGCTTTTTTATTACTTTTTTCATTCTCCTGACACCCCACTTCCGTTTGCGCTTACGATTTTTCCGTTATCCAATGCAACCTTCCATTCAGCCGAGACGACCGTTTCCGGCGAGGACTGAATAGCGGAGGCGACGATCTCGACCGAGAGGTGATACCCTTCCGGAACATTTGCTGTTGGAAGCTGTGTGCAGTTTTCGATTAGTGTGCCTGTGTTTGCACCCGGAACAACTGGAGACTGATAGTACCAATAACCGTCTGTACCTTCTATCCAGCCTGTGTTGACAAGGTAAGTAATATCGTAATCTGTACCATTTTGAGGGGTTCGTGCCGTTACGGTTTGGTCGCTTGCATCTGCGTCCTTCATCCAAGTGATATTGACCGCCGCACGGATATACGCATCGGTATTGCCGGTGTTTTTTACGGCAACATTACTTTTAACAGTGCCGTTAAACTCCTCCATCACCTCGCAGGAAACCTGTGCCGGATCAAAGGTGTTTGTTTTCCTCTCTGTCTGCATCGTAATAAAGGCTATCGTTCCGCTCACAGCGATGCCGAATACAAGGAGGATAGATACGAGCAATGTGATAAACTGTCTTTGGCGACGGCGTTGCACCCGTCTCGGAACACGCCGCACATATTTGCCGGAATAATGTCCGTTATTCATTGTACCATTCTCCCTCCTTTACTGATTTGACCCAAAGTGATTGATCTTGAAGCTGTCTCCGCTGAGCCATTTTCCATCCGTCCTGTTATTGACAAACGGCAGAACGGCACCGCCCGCACCGATCGTGATATTCTGCGATTCGCTGCCGCTTGGTGTATACCGCCACGACCAATTGCTCTTTTCCGTTACGGTATAACTGCCGACTGGCAGATCGGTGATCGTAGTTTTTCCGTTTCCGTGAACGGTAACGGTCAGATCGATGCCCTTAGTGTTTTCATCTGTGCCCTTGATATGGAACAGGAAGGTCTGGTTTTCATCGACTGTATCCCAACCGCTCTTTTGAATGGTGAGAGTGGAAAGCGTTGGGTCGTAGACGAAAACGATCGTGTTCTGCGCCGCATCCGAGGACAGATCCTGCGTAATACTGAACTGTCGGGGTGCGTAGTTTGCAATCGGCACATACTGCTCGGTCACGGTGGAATACTCGGTTGATTTCGTTACCGGCTCTATCAGATTGCTGCCGTTAGCGTCCTTATAGAAAACCGTGTACGAAACAGAGGACGCTTCGGTGTAGTAGAAGATGATCTCCTGATCCAGCTGATTGATGATGATGCTCGTGCTGGTGTTGGTGGGATAATACTTTTTTTGCTTATCCGCCGGTAGCAAATTTAACTCCGTGCCCATCTTCGCTTTTTCCGTTACTGTCGTTCCGATCATTACGGAATTTGTGCGGTCGTCTGCGACTTTCTCCATCGTTCCTGCTTTGCAATAATGAACGGTGTAGGTCACCGCCTGCGGCTCCGAGAATTTGGGATAGAGATCATAATCCTTGGTGATCGGCATAGTGAAAGAAAATGGCTTCTCTGTCTCGCCATTCTTGTAGAACCAGCCGATGAAAACATATCCCTCTTTGGCTGGAGGCGTCGGTTCTACGGCAAGCGTATACTTCTCGATGTTTTTCTGCTCACCGGTGTAGCCGTCGTAGGTATAAGGAGTTTTCATCGTTTCGTCTGTAAAGGTTCTTACCGTATACAAACCGTTGACCCACTTGGCATAAAGCGCGATATTATTGGAAGGCATTGTATGGAGCGCCAAATCATACTGCTCTCCGGTACATTCCGGGTTCTGATACCAGCCTACAAAGACCGCGTCCTGCTCTACGGTGGACGGCTTGCTGGTTGGTGTGTAATCATATTTGCCAAGCGGCTCCTGATACAGCGGGTTCACCGTTCTATCCGGCTCACTGTTGCTCGCTGAGTAGAACTCCAGCGCGTATGTGTTGCGCTTGTAGTAAAACTTTGCGCCGTCGCAGGAGACACCGTTTTTGGCGCTGGCATTCAAATCGCAGGTGTATCCCTCAAATTCATAACGGTCTTCATCGGTGACAGAATAAGTGCCGCCAAAGGATATCCGGAAAATCTCTTCATACTGACCGTTCAGGTTCTCGGCATAATAGTACATTGTGTTGCTTTGGCCGGACTCTGTTTTGTTGTAATATGTTCTGTTTTCCGCCGGCATTACGCCGATGTAGTTAGTATAAGGCCCGCTTGCGGCTCGATTTCTGCTCCAAAAACTGCTGCCCGCTTCTTTTACAATGGCATTATACTCGCTTGCGATATTCTTGCCCCAGCGGGCATTTATTGTGCCAAAATCGTTGCTATTGGAATACGCTTTTCGGAACTCCAACTCGAAGACCGTTCTTGTGAAGTACACATTCAAAATCGTGCTGCCGTCGGCATTAACCGTCACCGGATCGCTGTGATCATATTTCCACAGCGACGTATCCGGTTTAATGTCGCTCATATGCCGGATCGGCGTATCGGAAATGTTGCACGAATAGCAATCGGCGGTATGCGTGTGTTCCGTCTTGCCGCAGCCGTAGCAGGCATCGGTGTGAGAATGATCTGTTTTGCCGCAATTCATGGCGGCGGTATCACCGTTACTTAAATCGCCGGTATATTCATACCATGTTCCATTATAATAAATATCGCTTTCCCAAAGCCGCTTGTATACCGTACCGTTTGATGGATTAGACGGGGGAAAAATGGGCGAGGCAACCGTTGCTGTACCTCCGGGATAACAAGTTACATTATGCGTGTGCTCCTCTTCTCCGCAAATCAGGCACCCATTGCCATGCGTATGCTCCTCTTCTCCGCATGTCAGTTTTCGGCACTCATCTGTATGCACATGGCTGATGAGCGTACCCTCATTCCAAGTAACCTGACTGCCCACATTGCCCCAAGCGTCGTGGGAGCTGAGATAGGAATACTCGTCATCGTTGGCATTCTGTCCCCAAAGAACGATGGTATAGTCCGCCTGTCCCTTTTCGGGCTGCCACTGGGCCACATAGGTCGCATTACCTTCAATAGTGACCGTATCTGATAAAATCGGCTGCCAACCGAGAAATGTGCAGCCTTTTCGGCTCGGCTCCTGAATCGTCTTGGCCTCAAAAGTCGTGCCGTATTTCGCATAAATCGGCTCGGGACCGTTGACGCCGCCGTTCACATCAAAGGTCACAGTGTAATAATCCCGGTCATAGTAAATTTTCACCTTGGTTGTTCCGTCCGCCGCTATCGTCGTTTGCGGTACGCCCTTGCAGTGATAACCCGGCGTATTCTCAGCGACCGCCTGGGTGTAGGCGTCGATGTCACCCTCAAGCTCCACCACCTTCGGCTGCACGTCGGTATAGGTATCATCCTCAAGGTTCTGGTAATAATGATATACGGTGTATTTTTCCGTACCCGCTTTATAATAGAGAATTACCGTAATATCCTCATCAACAGAGGAAAGGTCAAAATTCAGCGAATAAGCGTCGGTCGTCTCATCTTTAGAAAGAACAATATTGTCGCTCAATCCTATTGCCATATCCGAAGGTATCGAATAATTAAACAATTTCGGTACTTCCAACGTTTTTCTGAACGCTGAGCCTTTCTTGATCTGTGCAGTATACGGCTGTGCGACCATAGCCTGATTAGACTCATACACATAGTTTACAGTTATGGTGACCGTATCGTTATCCGCCGCTTCTGCAATCAGCGCAATGCCTCCGAACTGAAAAGACGTGCATAGCATCGCAAGACAGAGAAGAAGGACAATCCCTCTGAGCAGACCTATACGTAATTTTGGCTTATTGTTTTGTGTATGATACATTTTTTACACCCCTTTAATTCGTTTCCGGCCATCCGGCAGCTTCAAGAGCCGTGCTGCCGTTATGAACGGTCTGTGTAGCATAAGCATTTACCGTGAGTATTGCCTTGCTGTTCTGATATTGGTTGCTCATTGTCTTGGCAAATGTAACCGCCGTAAACAGCGGCTCTGTCGTTTGCCCCGGAGCGAGTTTTGCGATATAATAATAGAAACCGTCCTTTTCAGTCCAGTAATCCGTATTCAGATCAAATGAGATGAGAGAAAGATTAACCTCATCCTCAACGCCTTCGGCAAGCTCAATCGCCTTATTCACCGAAACACGCACCCAAGCGTCCTGACCGCCGGTGTTCTTGACCTCAACAATCTTAGAAACCTCGCTGCCGGGCATGACACCGAGCTGATCTTCGAACGGCACGGTCTTTTCGCCGTTCGGTGTGAGCATTTTCTCCTGTAATTCGATTTTTACTTTTCCTGCCGTGATGACATTTCGGGCGGTATCCTCCGCTGTGAAATAGGCGACGGAGCCGTATGCCGATAATGCAGCAACGATAGCGACTGCCGACAGCGTCAACAACTTTTGTTTCCAACTCAATTTTTTCATAGAAACACTCCATTCCGGATCTTATCTGTAAATCTAATATCAAGGTCATATGAGAATATCCGCCGCTTCACGCCGGGTATTCTCATATGACCTGCCCCCCAAGGCGGGGTGCAAGCCATACTAAGCGGGCTATTAGTTGCCGTCAAATGCGTTGAAGGCAGCCTCCCAAGTCTCAAAGCCGTTTGCCTGAATCGCCTGTGCAGTGATCTTTATCTCGTTGAAGGATTCGGCGGACATACCGTTGTCGCCAAAGGTGGTCGGGATGATCACTTTGGTGAACATCGGAGTGGTGTCCTCATCGGCAGCAAGAACGCCGTCATACTTCAGAACGAACTTTGCGTCAAACTGGCCGATAGTGAAGGTGTCGCCCGCTTCAACACCGACAACAGACCAACCCTCACCCAGCTCACCGACGAGCAGGTTCAGAGCAGCCTTGTAGCCGTCATTCGGGAAAGTTTCCGTGAAATCGGGATAGAAGGCAGCGCAAAGGTTCATCCAGTCGCTGACATTCACCGTTGCGCGGATGTAAGCCGGATTCTTGCCGGTGTTATGGACGGTCGGGTCCTTGTCGAGGGTTGCGCCCGGATATACGGCTTCGATGCCGTATTCGTTGGCTGTTACACGGTCACCGTCAATGGCATGACCTTCTTCGTTAACGGGAGCTTCATCGAGAGCGATTTTAACATTGCCCATCGTGAAGGTGTTCTTTGCGGTCTTGGTATCCGTAAAGTAAGCGATAGATGCGCTTGCAATAGCCGTAACGGCAATCACCGCAACGAGCGCAAGCGTAATGATCTTCTTTTTTGTCATAACTTTGGGCTCCTATCTTTATCTGAGCAGATTACTGCCAATTGGTAGCCGTGCCGCCGAACGGGTTATACTGAGCGCCGAAAGCGTTATCAAATGCCTCTGCCGGGGTGTCAAACCCGCCGGACTGGCAAGCAACGGCAAACACCGGGCAGGAAACATTGCTCCAATCAAAGTCGTCGTCAAGCGTGAGTTTCTCGCCAAACGCATAAGCGCCATCTTCCTTCATCTCGAAGGACTTGTCCAGGTAAACACCCGAAACAAATTGCTCGGTAGTAGCACCTGCAGCAACTGCGGTGTTATAATCAGCATAGTAAACATTGTACTTGATGCCGTCGATCGTGGTCTCATAGTAGTTCCACTTGTTTCCGTGCATCCAAGTCCAGTCAGTATCAATGGTCGAAACGATCTCACCGTCAACGATCTTGTTACCGAAGTTGAAATGCAGAACATTCTTACCGGCATTAAAGGTCTCATAGCCGTCATCCAATGCGGACGGAATGGCAAAATAAGTGCGGATGTAAGCGTCCTCGGAGCCGGTATTCTTTACGGTTACCATTTTGTCAACATAGTTCTTTGCGACAGGCATACCGTACTCGTCCTTTTCGCCCTGTGCAGAGCCGACGATCGGAAGCAGCTTCTTGTTCTGCTCAAAGGCTTCAAGACCGTTTTCGCCTCTCTGCTGCTCGATCAGGTCGATCTTTACATTACCGACCGTAAAGGTGTTGGTCGCCTGCTTGCTGTCGGTCAGATAAGCAAGAGAAGCACCTGCAACAGCCATAAGGACAAGGACAGCCGCAAGGCACAGAGTTACAATCTTTTTCTTTGTTATAATTGCATTATTCCTTTCTAATGTATCATTTTTTCGGAGAAAAAGGGGTTACGGTGTGACCTTTGCCCAAGCGGTTGCTGCGTCAGCAATGTTGTCCTGCTGCACGGCATACGCCGTAAAGGTCATGGTGGGAAGGTTGTCTTTTACTCCCTGAAGCTGCTGCTTTGTGACATCTTCTTTTACAATCACCTGATTATTCTTCAGGACAGTAAAATCAGTGTCGGCATCGGTTGCCGGGACCTCGCGGTAATAAACGCCGCCAACTCCGGAAAGTGCCGTCCAACCGCCTGCAATGGCGCAGGTCATAAAAGCATCAAAATTTTCGGATTCTTCAACCTTTACAAACAACCAGCAGGCTTCGGAACCGGCTTTCACGGTAACCTTTGGGTCTTTGCCGAGCGTGTTCCCCGGAACCATCTTGTAGGTTTCACCGGTTGTTTCGGTCAAATCAATATTGATGTCCCCAACCGTGAAGGTATTCTTCACCGGATCGGTCTTTGCACTCAACCAAGCAAGCGTTCCTCCGATTGAACAGCATAACACAAGTGCAATTGCCGCTACAGAGAGCCATACTTTCTTTTTCATGAGTATTCCTCCTTTCCTCCGTATTTGGGTCGCTATTTATAAATAAGGTAGATTCCTTATTTATCGGGAATTACTGAAAGTTGCCGGCTGTCCAAGCGGCAGAAGCCGTTTCAAAGCCGTCGGCCTGAATGGCATAGGCGGTAACATTGATCTCGGCATCGGCATAGCGGGAAATATCCGCATCGTCGGCCAGCGTAAAGCTGCCAAAAACAGCATAATCAACAGCAGCCGAAGTGTTGTTTGCGTCCACCTTCTTATAATAAACGCCGTCAACTCCGTCGAGCTTCGCCCAACCGTTGGCAAGGATCTGAGCATTGATTTTCGTATCCGCTTCAATTGCGGAAAGTCCGTTTTCCACCTTCACGAACAAATAGCTTGCCTCGCTGTCTGCCGCAAAGTGAACGGTGGGATCCTTGGTATAATCGTGACCGGGGATCAGTTTGTAGGTGTTTTCTTTCACACGGGTTGCCGCAGTGTCAGCGACGCCATACTCATTGACTTTCGCCTCATCAAGAGTGATGGCTACCTTGCCGACCGTAAAGGCGTTTTTCACGGAATCGCTTGATTTTAAGAAAGCGAGGGTGGTAAACATGGACACGGCAACAAGCAACATCGCACAGAGCGACAATATCAGTGCTTTTGTCTTTGTTTTTTCCTGCATAACAAAAACCTCCTAAAAATATATTTGGGAGCCTTGCGGCGTTACCCCTTAATTCTCCGCAGAGTCCTCTGCGGGTTCCTCGTCCTTGCCCTTTTTGCCTTCTAACATATCCGGCAAAAAAACAATCACCACCAAAACGGCAGCAAATCCAATCGCAAGATACAGTCCCGGCGGGTTTTGCACAAAATGAGCAAAGTATCCAAGATACGGTATCGCGAACACCGGCTTGCCGATGATGTTTTTATAATGTACGGGAGTGCCATCCGGCGTATCATTGGCGTCACCCTGTGTTCGAAAGCGCAAAATGCTACTATCCTCATCGTCGGGAATGATTTCAATGATACGATGGGTTGCAACGGTATCCTCATCCAACATAAATGTAATTGCGTCCCCGACTCTTAACTCTTGTGCATTTACGCTTTTTACGTAGAGTAGTGATCCGGTCGGATATGTAGGTTCCATAGAACCGGAGATTACAGCATAGGTTTTTATCCCCACCAAGCGAACACCTACCAAAGCAACGGCGAGAAGAACAACCAACACAACGAGAACCGTGCTGATGACATTCCATATTTTCTTAATACTTTGATTCATTTTGCTTTCTCCCTCGGTTTTTCTTCCAGTAGCTCCGGGCGGACATTGATCACCACAAAGATGAATACTTGCCGAAATGTCATCCTTGTCGTTTCCTCGTTGTTCGGAAACTCACCGGTTTGCACTCTCTCGGCAAAGGAAAGCATCGTGTCAAATATTTGGTGCACCAGCATATCTACATTAGCGTCTGGCTTGAAGGCGTAGCGTATCTTGTCAATCAGGAGCTTATATACTTGCAGATGTCGCTCATATGCATAAGTCTTGCAATTTGCGGAATAGTAATAACGGATATAGAAGCGGCAATCATCCGGTTTTTTCAAAATGAACTCCCAACAGGATTTCCACAACAAAAAACATCGATCTTCTAAAGAGAGACCGTCAAGCCGCAAGACCGATAGTGCTTTTTCAATGAACTTGACAAAGTTGACATCTTCCGCATGAAAGGCTTCGCTGAGTACATCTTCTTTGTTCTTAAAACAGCGGTATAGATACATTTCATTCAGACTCGCTTCTTTGGCGATCAGGTTGGTTGTTGTTTTGTCAAGCCCGTACCGGGCAACGATACGAACGGCGGAATCCATAATCTCCTGCCGCATATTTTCTTTCTCTTTTTGAGCCACTCGTTTCGCCTCCGTTGTCGAATGATGTAGTATTTACTACATCAGAACCATAAAAAAGAACTTTTGCTTTTCAAAAGCATCGGCTCATCGGCTCGAATTCTTCGTAGAGTTGGTCACTCTGTTAAAAATCCGGTTTCAGGGCGTTAAAACGGCGTATTGTGTGGGAATTTTGCTTTTTTGACACAAAAGTTTGACTGCGAATATATCAAAATCCCACCGCTGTCAGCTTGTCCATATTAGCGCGTTTCAAATCCATTGAGGAATGAACATAGCGTTCTAAGGTGATGGTTGTATTGGCGTGACCCAAAACCTCGGAAAGTGACTTGATCTCAAAGCCGACCTCGACTGCTCTCGTGGCGAACGTATGCCTGAGTGTATGTGCGTGTACGCCTTCAAGACCACATTCACGGGTGTACTTCTCAATACGATATTGCAGAGTACGAGGCTCCATATATTTCTCCGTACCGGTAAGAACATAAGCGGCAGGGTTTCTTGTCTCAAATCGGCGGCAAAGACCGGCAGCATAGTCGGTTATCGGAATAGTACGCGAAGAGGTATCGCTTTTCGGTGCGCCGATTACGATCCGCGTGTGGTTTTCGCTCGTCAATGCCGTGTCGTGGAGCCGCTGTAAAGTGGCTGTAATGCGGATGGTTTGCTCCCGAATGTTGATATTACCCCATTGGAGCGCACACAGCTCTCCGATTCGCATACCGCTGAGCAGCATAAGCAGCACGCTGAATTTGCAGGCGTCCGTATCGGTTAGCAGATACTTCACAAACCGTTCCTGCTCGTCACGGGAAAGCACACGCATTTCTTTTCGGCTTTCTTTCGGATAATTGATTTCGATTGCCGGAAACAACCCCGGAAACTGTGCGGCGGTATATTTCAGCACCCCATGCAACATCACTAAAATATCGTGTACCGTTTTAACGGCAAGTTCATCTTCAAACAGCAGCTCCTGTGTAAAATCGTCCACTATACCGGTTGTAATACCGAGCGGAAAGAAACCGCCCAGCTTCGGCTTGATATACTTTTCAAGCACGGTGTTGTATTTGATATAGGTGGACTCTCTAACCTTGCTTTTGCGAAGCCGCAGCCATTCATCACAGAAAAAAGTAAAACGGTGTCGTGTGCCGGTCTGCGGCATCGGTTTTCCTGCAAGCAATGCCGCTTTGCACTTCGTCACTTTTTCTTTTGCCTCCTTGTAGCTCTTGCCGTAACAAAAGCCGTACTTTGCCTTACCGGACAGTTCATAACCCTTGATATAACGAGCTTCCCACCGTCCGTCTTTTCTCTTAAAGATGTTTTCACCTTTGCGCATTACTGATTCCTCCGAATTGTTTATTACCCGCAACGGGCATATATATTGTATCGTAACGAATGAGCAGCCTCATCCGCCTGTGATTTGACTGCCGTGTTGACTGCAAAAAGCCGATAAACCGGTTCAATTTCCTTGCATATATCGAAAAAACAGAGACTTTTTCTAAAAAAATCTTTAAAAACGCACATTTCCTATTGCTTTCTTCGTTTCGATATGCTATAATTGTTTCGTAATTGTAAGAAATGAATAGCTCGCAGAGTGACCAACTCTACGAAGAATTCGAGCCGTGATTCACAAAATCACGGCTATTATTGTTTGAAAAATACCCCGCCATCGTGACCTCGCTCCATTATAAAAAAGAGCACATTCCCTGTCGAATGTGCGGATATAAAGATTGCCCCGAAGAGTCAGCGAAAACGCTGATTCTTCGGGGCTTTTTGTGTTTTATCAATAGATTCCTTTTTCGGTCAGTTCCTTGCGCATTTTATCATATGCGCCGTTTACAATTTGGAAAGCGGTATCCGGAGACGATAACATATGCTCGGCGGCGAGGTCTATGTAGGCTTTCCCTTTGCGGAGCAGCTTGACCGAATTGCCGTTTTCGTCTTTACTGAGTTCATAAATCCCGTAACATTCCGGGCAAAAGCCGAGATGATCGGCAACCATACTGCGCTCACGGTAATCAAGTGCTTCGTAAGCGGTAAACAGTGCTTCTGCCTGCCACTGTTTGAAAAATAACCTTTCGGGATTGGAGGTATTGTCAACCGTCACATCCTCCGCCGTACTCTCTCCGTCCTCGTCAGCGTATTTACGGCAAAAATCGGTGTAGTGCGTACTGTCGATTCCGGCACGGATAATCTCTTTGGTGTCCTTTATGCTCCTACCAATTTCAGCGGAAATTATGGAGATTGTATTATCGTCAAATTTGTACTCATACTTTGCATACAGCGCCATTGCCTTTCTGAGCGTTCGGTATTCGTCCACGCTTTGTACGGAATAGCCCGTCCGCATGGTACTGATGTACTTGTCGATTTCATTTTTTACATAATGCTCTTTGAAAATAAGAAACGGCACTCCGGTGGAAATATCGTATTTCTGCAACGCCTTGTATATGCCGTAAACATACGCTTGCTTCAAATCGGCAAAATGTCCCTGCATAGCGTTTTCCTGCACGGTTTGCATAATAACAGTGTTCAGCCTCAGCTCGTAATAATGAAAGAACCAACTAAGATATTTATCGTTCCTTTCAGCACAGTATAGAGCGATATATTCCTGTAAATCATCTTTTTTCGGCGGTGCCGGTTTCATACGGTATAAATACAAATCTTCTGTCCACTTTTCATTTTTCACCGGCACACACCTTCTTTCATTTCAAATTCCTGTCCACTTCGGCGTATAACGCCTCTCGGCTCATATCTTTTTTGTATTGTGTTTTTGCGTATTTATCGTCATTTAATGCAAGTTGCTTGCGCTCTTTCGCAATTCGTTTTGCGATTTCGGCGTATTCTTTTGTAATCGTTCCTCTGCCGCACTCGGTGCGAATAGCGGCACAGCGGCGATTATACAGTGAAACTATCGGATCATTTTCTGCTTTTTCTTTTCTGTTCAGCACGGCGGCATATTTTCGGCAAGTAATCTTCTTGCCCCGATACAGCTCAGGTGCAATGCCGTAAGAACAGTATTTCTGCCGCCGTGCGCTTTGCATAAGAAAGTACTTTCCGCAAATCTCACACTTGCGGGGATAGTGTCCGTAGTGCAACCCTTCAAAAAAATCTGTCAGGATAAAGCTGTAATAGCTGTCGAAATTCAGCCTCTTTGCAACAGTTCCGGTTACGCTTTTTGCGTTCTTCTTTACCGATATGTATCTGCCGCTTTGCGTAAAGTGATGGTCTCCGAAAATCTCCAGTGCTAACGGTAATAAATGCGCCTCGTCAAGTCGTTCAACCTCGTCAATGCGGTTGCAGAAATTTAATAGGTTCCCGTGTGCAAGTATCAAATCATCGGCAAGAGAATCAAAGAATAACAGTATCGATTTTATCTCTGTAATGTTACTTTCAATTACAGAAAAATCCGTTGCGGTTTTCATTCTGTCCGCCGTGCCTGAGGCAACCTCATTCTGCGATAACAAGCTTAGCTTTGCTTTTTCGGCAAAGTATCCGCATATCTTCTTCCCGGTTTCTTCCGTGAAAAGCGTTGTTACTGAATTGCGGATTTCTTCAATATTCAGCCCGTCAAACGGTCGCAGCTTTGGTAATGCTTTTAGGGCTTCAAGAGTATTTGCTCCCGTTTTTACAAATTCCGTTATATTCAAATATCCGTTGCTTAGCTGTGTGATAATATGATAATTCAAATCATCCCGAAACACGGCGATTCGAGCAGCGGTATCGTTAATATAAAACTGATTGAGTAGGTGCGTGGCAAATACTCCGGCGGGATAGCTCTTGCCGACGAATATCACTCTGCCGTCACGGTAATCGGCAGTGAAAAATGAAGAGATCATTTTGTTTTGCTCCTTTGCATTTATTCTATCACAAGCGCTGTACCAAAAACTGTACTTGTCGCTGTATAGAGTCAAAAAGTTCTGTTCGCACAAGTATTATATATTCTATTATACCGTAAACATCGCTGATTTTCAAGGATTATCGCTTGTTGCGTTTTTGAAATTTTGGTTGTTGCTCTGTTTCGTAAAAAATCTCTTTTTTCCGTTATTATATATACAGAAGGCAGGAAATGAGCCGTCGGGGTTGCACTCGGCGGCTTTTTTACTGCCCGAAAAACGGAAAGGAGGTTTGAAATCTATGGTACTCAAAATCACACCGAAGCAGCGAGTTAAAATCAATGCCCTTGTTCGCAGAGAATGCTGTAACTGCTACAAGTGTCACTGCCTGCTACTTGATGACGGCGAAGAAACAAAATGTGTGCAGCTCATTTCAAGGTACGGTATCTACTGCAACTATTTTCTGAAAGCAGTTTTACCGGCTGAAAAAGAACTGTATGCGGAAATCTTACAGCAAAACGGGGTTATGAGATAACTGCCCCCACAAAAGTTATCCAAGAATATTTTGAATTGCGCTTAAAGCGCAGGAAAGGAATTACTATGAAAACGAATAAAAATACAAAAATCATTGCCATTGACCACGGCTACGGCAATATGAAGACAGCCAACCACTGCTTCAAAACAGGCATATCCGCCTATGACAGCGAGCCGTTGTTCACAGCAGATATGCTTACCTATAACGGCAAGTATTATCTTATCGGCGATGGTCACAAAGAATTTGCTCCCGACAAGGTAAAAGACGAGGACTATTATGTCCTCACCCTTGCGGCTATTGCCAAGGAACTGAAAGCGGAAAACCTCACCGAAGCACGTGTTGTGCTTGCGGCAGGCTTACCACTGACTTGGACAAGCGGACAAAAAGCAGATTTTAAAGCGTATCTCTCGAAAAATGCAGAGGTGGAATTTGTCTACAAGAAAACCGCTTACCACATCTATATTGATGATGTTCGCATTTATCCGCAAGGTTACGCCGCTATTGCGAGCTTTGCCACTACACTGAAAGGCGTTAATTTAATTGCAGACATCGGAAACGGCACAATGAATGTGCTGTATATGATAAACGGCAAACCACAGCAAGGCAAAATGTTCACCGAGAAATTCGGGACTTATCAATGTACGCTCAGCATACGGGAGGCCTTTATGCAGAAAACACAGCGGGAAATCAACGATGCTATAATTGATGAAGTGCTGATTACCAGTACAGCAAATATTGCTCCGGCTGACCTTAAAATCATCAAGGGCATTGCCGCTGAATATGTGCGGGACATTTTCCGCAGACTTCGTGACCATGGCTATGACGAAAACACGATGACTCTGTATGTCACGGGTGGCGGCGGATGTCTCATTAAAAACTTCAGCAAGTTCAACGCCGACCGTGTAAAATTCGTTGATGACATCTGCGCCGCCGCTAAAGGATATGAATATCTGGCGGAAGCGCAGATAAGGGCTGAGGCTAAAGTATGAGCAAGTACCGAATCAATGTACGCTTTGATATCGACGACCCGAAACAGGCTGAAGCGGTAAAGTTTCTGCAATCACTTGAATATTCCCGAAATGCATTTATTGTATCGGCAGTGCTTGACGCTGTTTCAGGAAAGAGTACGGCTAATAGCATTTCGCTTGAAGATATTCGAAGAATCATACGGGAGGAATTGCAGGAGGTGTCGTTTGTTACGGCGCCTTCTGCTTTTCAGTCGGCAAAGACAGAACTTACCGAAGAAGAACAAGCCGAAAATGAGAAAAGTGTGCTTGATGACCTTGAAATGTTTGGCTGAGCCAAAACGCCGTTATTTGGCTCAAAACTGTTATTTTGATGTAAAAGTAGAGCCAGTTTGGCTCAATGACGAGGCATGCCCCAAAGGGCAAGGGAGCGGTTTTCGGTATCGGATGGCGCAGAGATACGCCAGAATCCCGGTATCCGACAGCCGCTTTTCTTTCTGCCCTGCGGGGTGCGTCTCACGGTATAACAAGCAGGGACTTTGTGTGCCACAAAAGTCCCAATCACAGCCGAAATCGGCTGCCTCTTTGGGGGCACAGCCCCCAATCCCCCGAAAGGAGAGATGTGTATGGAAAAAGATATGCGTATCGCCGTCCGTGTGACGGCAATAGAGAAAGAGAAGATTCAAGCAAAGGCCCGAAAATGCGGGCTGAGCGTAACCGAATATGTCAAGCAAAGAGCGTTGGGGTACGAGCCGAGAGCGGTTCCGCCTGACGCTCTTTTTGCTTGCCTTGAAAAGCTGGGCGAGCTTGTGGATAAAGCCAGTTCCCCGGAGCTGGACAAAGAAATCTGTGCAGTGCTGAAGCAAATAACGGCAGAATTCCTGCTGCCGGAAAAGGGGTGATGCGCTATGGCTGTTACAGGATTTTGGCCTGTGTTCAAAAATCTGCAAGCCACGCTGGACTACGCCGACAATCCCGACAAGACCACCGCCCCGGAATATCTGGACGAGGATCTGTACGCCGCCCTGCGTTACGCGGAGAACGACGATAAGACCGACTGCAAGATGTTTGTGGGCGGTATCAACTGCTCGGCGCAGAACGCCTATGCCGAGATGATCGCCGTACAGCGGCGATTCGGTCTGCGTGGCAAGGTGGTGGGATACCACGGCATTCAGAGCTTTCGTGAGGGCGAGGTCACGCCGGAGCAGGCATTCGCCATCGGCAAGGAAACCGCCCGGCGGATGTGGGGTGATCGGTATCAGGTGCTGGTCACCGTCCACCTGAATACCGACAATGTGCATTGCCACTTTGTTGTGAACCCCGTGTCCTTCAAGAATGGAGCGAAATTCAAAAACAAAATCGGTGACCACAAGGAGCTGCGCCGGGTGTCTGACCAAATCTGCCGGGAACATGGCCTGTCCGTTCTGGAAAACAGCGAATTTTACAGCAAGGGCAAGAAAAAGGAGTATTGGGTTCACAAGGCAGGCAGAAAAACACACCGGGACTATCTGCGGGAGGATGTGGAATACTGCCTGTCCTTTGCGACCAGCCCAAGAGAATTTGAAAGTCAGCTTTATGCGCTGGGCTACACCCTTGATCCCGTGCGTTTTTCGGTCAAGGCAAAGCATTGGGAGCGAGCCGTCCGGCTGAGCAGCATCGGCTTTTCAAAGGAGCGTGTGAACAAGCAGCTGCGGCAGAACACCGAAAACCGCTATCGGCTGTTTACCTTGGAATACAAGCCTCCGTACAAGCCGAAACGGTTTCCGTTGGAGGACGAGCTGCGAAAGCTGGGCTTCTCCGTTGAGCACAGCTACGACACCGCCACCGTTTTGGTGGATACGGTGTTTTATCTTGTCATAACGGTCATTCAAATCGTAGCCCAGCTTGCCGATGTGATGCTGCTGTCGCCCGATTTGCGGGCAGCGGAAAAGGATTTGAAAGAGCTTGTGGCAGATTACCGTTTTCTCAAAGAAAATGACTTTCACACGGTTTCCGACCTGCAAGCAAATATCGAGCAGTCCAAGTCCGAGCTTTCTGCCTTGGAGCGTGAGCGCAGCAATATCAGCAACCGTATCCGCCGTCCGAAATCGCCGGAGGAGCAAGCCGAAAACAAAGAGCGCCGCAAGGTGATCAGCAAACAAATGAAGCCTGTCCGTGAAAGGCTGCGCCGTGCGGAGCGGATTTTAGAGAAATCTCCGCACTTATATGAGTTATTAAAACAAGAGCACGAGCTGGAGAAAAAAGCCCGTGCGAGATACAGAGAAAGAGGTAGATAAGATGAAAAACACTATGAAAAAATCGGTTAAAATTCCGGTTTCAAAGCTCCGCCCTTTCGAAGGGCATCCGTTTAAGGTCAAGGACGACGAGGAAATGAACACGCTGATCGAGAGCGTGCAGACGCAGGGTATATTGTCTCCGCTCATCGTCCGCCCCATTGAAAACACCGATGAATATGAAGTAATCAGCGGCCACCGCCGCTTGCACGCAGCAGTTAAGGCAGGGATTTCAGAAGTCCCTGCCTTGATTTATGCCCTTGACCGGGATGCTGCCGCCATTGCGGTGGTGGACAGCAACCTCCACCGGGAGCATATTTTGCCCTCCGAAAAGGCGTTCGCGTATAAGCTGAAAATGGAGGCGCTGTCCCATCAAGGCACTTCTCGCCAACTTGGCGAGAAGTGGAGCGTTTCACAAATCAGCGAATCTGCAAACGAAAGTGAACGGCAAATCCACCGCTATATCCGCCTAACCTATCTCATCCCAGAGTTCCTTGAAAAGATGGATAAAGGTGAAATCGCCCTGTCTGTCGGTGTGGAGCTTTCGTTTCTTGACGAGCAAAATCAGCGAGCGGTTTTGGAGCAATGCGCCATCAACGACTGCACCCCGTCCTATTCGCAGGCGTGGCGGATGCACAAGGCCGACCGGGAAGGGACACTGACCAAGGCAGCCATTCAAACCATTATGTCGGAAGAAAAAGCCAATCAGCGGGAAACCGTGAAGATACCCACCGAAAAGCTTCGGAAATTTGCGCCGAACGCCGACCTGCGCCAGCTTGAGGACTTCGTCCTCAAAGCCTGCGAGCATTACCGCAAATATCTCATCCGCCGGCGAGATGCGAGATAATTCGCACATTTGTAAAGGAGGCATACAATGAATAAAATTGAAATGAGCAAAAATCCGGACTATTGTTTTGCCGCCTTAAAGCTCATAGAGCAGCTTTATAAGGACGGTAAAGTACCGAATTTTATGTACCGAAATATACTGAACGAATATGCCGACATTGTTGATGTTACGGCTTTCGTCATCGGAAATTCAAATAAAAAGGAGGAGGCAACAGCATGATCAATTCTGATTTTGTAAAAAAGCGAGTGGTAATTTATGCTCGTGTTTCAACCGAGCACGAAGCGCAGATTTCAGCTCTTGAAAATCAGATGGATTGGTACAGGCCAATCCTTGCCGCAAGACCGGAATGGACTTTGGTCGGTCAATATGTCGATGAAGGAATAACGGGAACTTCTGCGGCGAAGCGTCCGCAGTTTATGAAAATGATTGCAGATGCGAAGAAAAAGCAATTTGATATGATTATCACCCGTGAGGTGTCACGCTTTGCGAGGAATACGGTTGACACCTTGCAGTACACCCGACAGTTGAAGTCGCTCGGCGTCGAGGTGTTCTTTATCAATGATAATATAAAGACCTTTGACGGGGACGGCGAGCTGCGGCTCACCATTATGGCAACCTTGGCGCAGGACGAGAGCCGCAAAACCTCTGTCCGTGTAAAAAGCGGTCAGCAGACCTCTATGAACAACGGTGTCATCTATGGTAATGGTAATATTCTGGGCTATAAGCGAGTGGCTAAAATCGTAGATGATAACAAAAGGGAAGTTGAGTGGACGGTAGAGCCTGAGCAAGCCAAAACGGTAAAAATGATATATGCGATGTATCTTGACGGAATGGGACTTATGCAGATCAAGGACGAGCTGGAACGCAGAGGTCGAAAAACCTCTGCGGGCCTCGACAGATGGCATTGTACAGTCATTTCCCATATTCTCAAAAATTCCTTTTATTGCGGTATCATCACATACCATAAGGAATATACGCCGGATTATCTGACGCAGAAGAAGGTCAAAAATTACGGTGAGATTGAATTTACAAAGGTACAGGGATCGCACGAAGCATTGGTGTCGGTGGCAGATTATGAAAGGGTGCAAATCATTATGGAAAGCAAAAGAAGCAAATGCAAAAACCTTGACACAGGAAGAAAGACGACCGGCAAAAGGCCACGCACTACCGTATGGGGAAAGCTTCTTGTTTGTGAATGTGGGCACAAATTCAGTATGCGGGTGTGGGACAGAAAAGACAGGGTGGCAAATGCCGCATATCAGTGCTATAGCTCTGTTCATACCGGCTCCTACGAAAGTCGGGAAAAGCGTGGACTTTCACTTGACGGAATATGCCAAACTCCGATGATACCCGAATGGCGGCTACAGATGATGGCAAATTATATATTCAGGAACTATCTTGCCGAAAAAGATAAGGTTTTGGCTTTGGCGAATTCTATGCTTGAAGCGCATATAGGTGACACAGAAAGCCGAGAGGATAATACTGAAGTTCTGCGATGCAAAAGAGCAGAACTTGAAAAGCTGAATACTAAGCTCGATAACTTTATTGAAATGCGGGCAGACGGCGAAATCAGCAAAGACCTTTTCAAAAAGAAAACATCCGAGCTTGAATTGACGATGCAGAGGCTGGATTCAGAAATCAAGGAACTCGAAAGCAAACAAGAGCCTGAAATTCAAATTGAGGACTATGCTGAAAAGCTGACCGTTCTGCAATATGCGCTGGAGCAGTACACAAATTGGGATGACAAGGATGTTCCGGAAAGTGTAATTGAAGCCTTTGTTGTTAAAATTGTTGCTTCAAAGGACGGCTTTGACTGGTATCTCCGCTTCAATGGCAATCCCGACGATCCGCTGCATTGCACGGTGGGAGGAAAAAGAAAAAGCACAGCCACGATCAGCGTAGCAGGGGAATGTTCCCCTGCCGTACATAAGGGCGACACAGGCTGCCATCCGCGAACAGCGCCAATAAAAAGTTGACGCAAACAGCGTAGGCAAAACAACTGATATAAATACGGTCACACAGTCCGTTTGGATTGTGTGACCGTTATTTTTGCCATGCAAAAGCATGGCAAAAATAAGAAATGTGCCATTTCCTCGCCCCTGTGGGGCAACCGGAAATGATGCACAAAAACTTCATGCGCCGGCATTTGCGCATTTCCGTGGTGCGATGCTCAGGCATGAAGTTTTTTGCCCATTTTCAGCTGAACACACCGCAAATCAAGCCGCTGGTTTCACTATGAATCAGTGGCTTTTTTCGTGCTCAAAAAATTTTTTGAATTTTTTCGCTCAGGGGGTTAAAAAATGGGTCTTCTCGCTGGCTACCTATTGAGGGACAAAACAAACGCCCTCACGAACCTTGAAAATCGAATACACATTCAACAGGTACATTCCTGATCGGGGGCGAAAGCCCCAGCCGAATGAAGGTGCGCCAAGACCCTCCTGCCACTCCAGGTTATAACGGGAAGCAAGGCGGCGAGCGTTTCCGAACCATTCTGAAATATCCGCTTGCTACGGATAAGGCGATGAAACGAATCAGGGACAATGATACTTCCCTATGGGGCTGGCGGAGAACCCGGCAGGGATGAGATTCCCATGGACCCGATTCGCTATCGGGCGTCTGATGATTTCCCTATTGTGCATATCCGTGTATCAAGCCAAGATCAGAACGAGGACAGGCAGCTTGTGGCTATGTGGAATAAAGTATATCGATAGCTAATATGAATCGCTTTTGTCTCAAGATAACATAAAATAATTAACGATAAATATTAAAAATCTCTTGACAAAACGTATGTATCGGTATATACTGCAAGCATAACGATAAACGTTAAATAATTTATGTTTTGCGTAGGAGGCATTCTTATGAATTCTAAAACTCTTTCAAACTTCCACAAGTTCGGTAAAGTGGGCAAGATTGCAATGACCGTCTTAATGGTCATAGCAATCTTAGCGGCTGCAGCGAGCTGTGTAGCTACAATTTTTGTGTCTACGCTTCCAAAGGATGCGCTAACAGTTCGCGTTACCAATCATGCCGAATTCAGGATCAACGAAAAGAATTTCGATTCCCTGTGGGATATTCTTGCAGGTAGTTTTTCTTATGCGGGGGACGCAAGCCCCGAGGCAATGCTGAGCGGTGGAAATAATAAGATCATTCCTCCTGAAGATCAGGATTTCAATATGGAACTCTCATTTTTCAACCAGTCATTTTCTTCCGCCAAAATTCATTCCGAAGAAAACACAAAGGTGATCGAAGCCACGTCATCGCCTGCTGAGTACCGTTCGGCGAATTTGGTGTCAGTCCTTATCTTCGCGACTTTGTTTGCTGCTTCTGCTGCCGCAGCTCTGTTTATGATGAAAAGACTGTTTGCGGTGCTTGCAAAGTGTGAATCTCCGTTCTGCGAAGAACTTGTGACAAAGATGAGAGCATTCGGTTTTTCTCTTCTTCCCGTTGCGCTGTTTGCCACCATTGGTGAAACGCTGTCTACCGCTTTCCTGTCTGCCGGAAGAGACACTGGGATCAGCATTCAGTGGGGCGTCTTAATTGCTTTCGCCGTAACAATGTGCTTGGTGACTGTATTCAAGTACGGTGTTCAGCTCCAAAAAGAATCGGATGAAACGCTGTAAGGGGGCGGACAATGGGACATATTGTTTTAAGGCTGGACCGCGTCATGGCGGACCGGAAAATGAGCCTGAATGAGTTGTCGGAGAAAGTCGGCGTTGCAAATGTGAATCTTTCCAAGATGAAGAACGGGCATATCAGCGCCATCCGGTTTTCTACATTGGCTGCGATATGTGACGTGCTGCAATGTCAGCCGGGTGACATATTGGAATACAGCCCTGAAGAATAAAATGAACGTGGATGAAGCATATGCCGATGAAAAGGGCAAACGATGACCATGGCGCCGGAGCAAATCCTCAAGGATCTCTTTGTAAAAACTGAAACATAACAAGCGGAAAAACGATAAAACGGGAACTCCCTGTAAGGTGCCCGCCTTACAGGGAATTAATTCTGATCATCTATAATCTTACATTAAACTTGGAATATGGTTCCCCGATACGCTGAGCAGCAGCAAATTGGTGCATTTTTCAAGCAACTCGACCACCTTATCACCCTTCATCAGCGTACGCTGACGATCGACGATGCAAAGAAGTATATCTACAGCTATTTCTTTCATGAATTAGTCTCCTTGTTTTTGTAAGCTTTGGTCGGAAAACCTCTATCTTACTCTAACCTGGAGACTTTTTCGACACGATGAAGCGGAGGCTCCCGGACAGGAACCTCCGCTTTTTGTTACTTCTTGCTCTTACCCAGATAAGCCTCTTTGATGGACTCATCTGCCAGCAGCTCCGCGCCGGTACCGGACTTGGTGATGGTACCGGTCTCCAGCACATAGGCAAAGTCTGCCACCTTCAGGGCCATATTGGCGTTTTGCTCAATGAGCAGCACGGTAACGCCTTCTTTGTTGATGGTGCGGATGATGTCAAAAATGCCCTGCACCACCAGGGGCGCCAGGCCCAGGGACGGCTCATCCATCATCAGGACCTTGGGCCGACTCATAAGAGCCCGGCCCACAGCCAGCATCTGCTGCTCGCCGCCGGACAGGGTGCCCGCCAGCTGCCAGCTCCGCTCCTCCAGCCGGGGAAACAGCGAATAGACCCACTTTAGATCCTTCTCAATGCCGTCCTTATCCTTGCGCAGATAGGCGCCGATCTTCAGATTTTCCAGCACCGTCAGGTTAGCAAACACCCGTCGCCCCTCCGGGGATTGGGCGATGCCCGCCTCCAGGATCTTGTTAATGGGCTTTCCCAGCAGCTCCTGGCCGTCGTAGGAGATAGAGCCGCTGTCAGCTTTCACCAGGCCGGATATGGTGCGCAGAGTGGTGGATTTACCTGCACCATTGGCGCCGATAAGGGTGACGATCTTGCCGTCCGGCACCTCCAGGCTGATGCCCCGCAGGGCCTTGATGCCGCCGTAGGACACATGCAGATTCTCAATCTTCAGCATCTTCAACCACCCCCAAATAAGCGTCGATAACGTGTTCGTTGCTCTGGATCTCCTCAGGCGTACCCTGGGCGATCAGCTTGCCGAAGTCCAGCACATAGATGCGGTCGGCAATGTCCATGACCAGGTCCATGTGGTGCTCGATGAGCAGAATGGTCATGTGGAAATTCTTGCGGATCTCGCCGATGAATTGCGTCAGCTCCAGGGTCTCTTGGGGATTCATGCCCGCCGCCGGCTCATCCAGCAGCAGCAGCGTGGGATCCGTAGCCAAGGCTCTGGCAATCTCCAGCCGGCGCTGCTTGCCGTAGGGCAGGGAGGTAGCCAGCTCGTCCTTCACATCCTCCAGGCCCACCAGCTTCAGCAGCTCCAGCACCTCCGCCCGCTGCCGGGCCTCCTCCTTTGCATTAAGGTGGAGGGCGGCGGTAAAGAGATTGCTGGTGCGGCGCAGATGCTTGGCAATGAGTACATTGTCAAATACCGTCTGGCTCTTCCACAGGCGTATATTTTGGAAGGTGCGGGCCATTCCCAGAGCCGTGATTTTATCCGGCGTCGGGGCCAGCACACGGTCAGAGAAGGCATCCTCGTCCCGCTCCTTTTGGGCCTCCTTCCAAGCCTTCAGAGCCTCGTCCTCCAGGGCCTCCTCCGGGGCAAGCTGCGCGGTATACATGGCGGGATGCTCACCCTTGTAGGCCTTTTTCACCTTGCCGGTGGGGTGATTGCGGACGATGCACTTTTCGTTGAAGCACACCCGGCCGTTGGTGGGGGCATACACGCCGGTGATGACGTTGAACGCCGTGGTCTTACCGGCGCCGTTGGGGCCGATGAGGGCAACGATCTCACCCTCGTCCACCTCCATGCTCAGGTTGTCCACGGCCACCACGCCGCCGAACTGCATGGTCACATTTTCCAGCTTCAGTACGTTTTTCATTTGGAGGCCACCTCCTTTGCGGATTTATCCTTCTTCTTGCACAGCTTTTTGAAGAAGTTGAAGATCCCGTCCCAGGAGAACTCCCGGTCGCCCATAATGCCCTTGCGGAAGAACAGCACCACGATCATGATGACCACCGAGAACACCAGCATACGGAAGCCGCCCCGCATGAAGGGGATGTTCACGCCCAGGTAGGGCACGGGGTCGTCCAGGAAGCGCAGCCACCACTCGGAGGAGGCGATATACAGGAACGAACCCAAAATGGAGCCGGTGATGGATCCGATACCGCCGATGACCACGATCAGCAAAATCTCATAGGTCATGGTAGAGGTAAAGGTGTTGGCCTGGACGCTGGACTGGAACATAGCCAGCAGCGCGCCGCCGATACCGGCGAAGAAGGAGCTGATGAGGAAGGCCTGCATCTTGTGCTTGGCCAGGTTGATGCCCATGGCCTCGGCAGCGATCTCGTCATCGCGGATGGCCTTGAAGGCCCGGCCATAGGTGGAGTTAATGAGCAGCACAATGAAGCCGATGCAGATAGCCGACACGACGAACGGGAACAGGATGGAGTCAAAGCCGGCAAAGCCGCGCAGCAGGTTGGAGGCATTGGTCAGGGGCCCAAGCTGTTTCCACTGGATGATGGCGCGCATGATCTCGGCAAAGCCCAGGGTGGCAATGGCCAGATAGTCGCTCTTGAGCTTCAGCACGGGCAGGCCGATGAGCCAGGCGAAGATGGCCGGTACGATACCCGCCAAGATCAGGCTCACCAGCAAGGGCAGGCAGAACTGCACGATACCGCCATCAAAATATTGGTACACGCCCAGCCGGTCCGTCACGGGAATGGTGAGGATGCCGTAGGTGTAGGCGCCGATCATCATGAAGCCCGCCTGGCCCAGGGAAAACAGGCCCGTAAAGCCGTTGAGCAGGTTCAAGGACACGGCCACCAGGGAGTAAATGGCACCCTTTTTCAGCACCGTGGCCAGCATGGAATAGTGCTGGAACTTGTCTACATACAGCAAAAACGCAATGCAGACGGCTGCCAAAATCAGTGACAGCAGCAGATTTCTTTTCTTGTTATTCTTCATAGCTTACACCTTCTCCGTCAGTTTCTCACCGAACAGACCGTTGGGCTTGCACAGCAAGATCACGATCAGCAGGGCAAAGGTGAAAGCGTTGCTGAATACGGCGATGGTCTCATTGGCCTTGATGAAGGACTCGCAGATGCCAATGATGAACGCACCGATCACGGCGCCGGGGATGGAGCCAATGCCGCCGAACACAGCGGCTACGAACGCTTTCAGGCCGGGCATAGCGCCGATCATGGGGCTCACCTGGCCGTAGTTGGCAAAGTACAAAATGGAGGCCACGCCCGCCAGGAACGAGCCGATGACAAAGGTCATGGAAATGACGCTGTTGATCTTAATGCCCATGAGCTGGGAGGTCTCGAAGTCCCGGGACACGGCACGCATGGCCATGCCGATCTTGGTTTTTTGAATGAGGATCACCAGCACCACCACCAGGGCGATGGTCAGCAGGGGGGTGACGATGGTGATGCGCTTGATGCTCAGGCCCCCCACGTTCATCACCTGGGTGAAGAAGGGGATGTCAGGGTAAGCCCGGGCGATACCGCCGGTGATGTAGTTGGCCAGGTTCTGCAGCAGGTAGCTGACACCGATGGCCGAGATCATCACGGACATACGGGGCGCCGTGCGCAGGGGCTTGTAGGCCGCCCGCTCAATGACCACACCCAAAATCACCGTCAGCAGCAGCACCAGAGGGATAGACACCGCCAGGGAGCAGGAGGCGGAGATATACACCATGAAAAAGCCCGCCATCATAAAGATGTCGCCGTGGGCAAAGTTAATCAGGCGCAGGATGCCGTAGACCATGGTGTAGCCAATGGCGATGAGGGCGTACAGACTGCCCACCGTGACGCCGGAGAGCAGCAGCTGGATATAGAAAGCTGCGTCATGCATAAGTACGGAAACCTCCTTCTATATGAATCTTGCGCTTTCAGCATTCGGGGAGTGGATGTCCCTCGTCTGCCGAAAACGCAAGAGTCATCAAAGTGCAAAAACCTCGGAATCGTGAGGGGAGCGGCGCTCCCCTCACGATGAAGCTCTATGTCGTTTATAGAAACGCCGGGTACTTATCAGCCGTTGTAGGTGCTGTAGTACACGATGTCGCCATCCTTGATGGTCTTGATAACGGCATAGGTCTTGATGGCGTCGCCGTTTTCATCGAACTTCAGGTCGCCGGTAACCAGGCCCTTAACCTCCAGGGCAGCCAGTGCGTCGCGGATGGCAGCGCCCTCGGTGGAGCCGGCCTTCTCAATGGCGTTGACAGCGGCCATGTAAGCATCGTAGCCGCAGGGGGTCACGCTGGAGATAGCGTCAGCGGTGCCGCCGTTGTTCTCGATACGGGTCTTGTCCTCGGCAACCCACTTCTTGAAGCCCTCCACGAAGGCCTTACCTTCGGCGTTGGACTCGTCGGCTGCATCGAAGAAAGCGGAGAAATAAATGTCGGTGGCCTTGTCGCCGGTACGCTGCGCGATGGAGATATCATCCCAGGTGTCGCCGGCCATAATGGGGCAGGTAACGCCGCTGTCCCGAGCCTGGCTGATGATCATGGCAGCGGTCTCGATGGACACGGGGGCGAAGATGCCGTCATACCCGGCGGACTTGATGGTAGCCATGATGGTGGAGAAGTCGGTCTCGCCCTTCTGGAACTCCAGAACGGTGGCCTTACCGCCCAGGCGCTCCATTTCCTTCTGGAAGTAGTTACCGAAGCCGGCGGAGTAGTCGTCACCGGACTCGATAATCAGTGCGCAGTTGACGCTGCCCTTTTCCTTGTTGGCGAAGTTGGCCATCACGGCGCCCTGGAAGGGATCAATGTAGGAAACGCGGAAATAGTAGTCGTTACCCTCGGTCACCTGCGGATTGGTGCACGAGGTGCCGATGGCGGGGATCTTAGCATCCCGGAACAGGGGGCCGGCGGCAATGGCGCAGCTGGAGCCGTAGGTGCCGATGACCACGGACACGCCCTTGGAAATCAGGGTCTGGGCCGCGGCGGGAGCCTTGGACTGCTCGGAAGCATTGTCGGCAGTGATGAGCTGAACCTTGTACTCCTTGCCGTTAATGGTGACGGTGGGCTTGATGGAGTTGGCATACTCGATGCCCAGGATCTCCTTCTTGCCGCCGGCGCCATTCTGGCCGGAGGTAGGCTCAAAGATACCGACCTTCACGGTGTCCCCATCGGTGGAGCCGCCATTGTCCTTGCTGCCGCAGGCAACCAAAGACAGTGCCGTGACCAGAGCCAACAGCAGTGCAATAAACTTTTTCATCTTTTCTTCCTCCTAATTGGTTTGGGTCATAGGCTCTCCATTTTTCCTATGACTATTTTTATATTTTATTAAAAAAACCCCTCGATTGCAAGAGAGCATGTTGCATTAAATTTCCGCCGCGATTCCGGTTTCCCCGAAAGATTTTTCCGCCTTTATTTTTTGCCGCTGTTCGCTATACGTGGACAATTGCGTTTATATGCCCCTCATACCGCCATTTTGCTCTTTTGCTGTCCCCCATTGGCAGACAAGGCCATTCGTGATTTTGCACAATACCATTCTGCTGTTAACAAAAACAAATCGTCCTCTTTGCTCAGCAAAGAGGACGATTTACAAAATTCTCACGTTTTTTCCGCTTGAAAAACAGATTCAAATTCCTCCGCAGTCATGGTTTCATGCTCCAGCAGGAAGCTCGCCACCGCCTCCAGCTTCTCCTGCTGCCGCTTCAGGATCTCCGTGCAGCGGGCATAGCCGTCCGCCAGGATCTGCTGGATCTCGTCATCCATCTCGGCGGCAGTCTTCTCGGAGTAGGGACGGGTGTGGCCCATGCTCTTGCCAATGAACACCTCGTCGCTGCCGGCGTTGAAGGCCACATGGCCCAGGCGCTTGGACATACCGTAGGTGCCCACCATCTTTCGTGCGATGGTGGTGGCCCGCTGCAGGTCGTTGGAGGCGCCGGTGGAGATATCTCCCAGCATCAGCTCCTCGGCGGCCCGGCCGCCCAGGAGGGCCACGATCTCGTCCTCCATGTATCGCTTGGACAGGTACGAGCGGTCCTCCTCCGGCAGGCTGATGGTCATGCCGCCGGCCTGTCCCCGGGGAACGATGGTGATCTGATGCACCGGGTCCTGGCCCGGCAGGTCGTGCATCACTACGGCGTGGCCGGCCTCATGGAAGGCTGTGAGCTTACGCTCCTGCTCAGGGATGACCCGGCTGTGCTTTTCCGGGCCGGCAATGACCTTGATGATGGATTCCTGAATGGTTTTCTGCCGGATCACCGGCTCATTCCGCCGCCCCGACAGCAGCGCCGCCTCATTGAGCAGGTTTTCCAGATCCGCGCCGGTAAAGCCTGCGGTACCCCGGGCAATTTCCGCCAGGTCCACATCCTCCGCCAGAGGCTTGTTTCGGGCGTGGACCTTCAGGATCTCCTCCCGGCCCTTGATATCCGGCAGCCCCACATATACCTGCCGGTCAAACCGGCCGGGCCGCAGCAGCGCCGGATCCAGGATGTCCACCCGGTTGGTGGCGGCCAGCACCACCACGCCCGAGTTGGCGGTAAATCCGTCCATTTCCACCAAGAGCTGGTTGAGGGTCTGCTCCCGCTCGTCGTGTCCGCCGCCCAGTCCGCTGCCGCGCTGACGGCCCACGGCGTCGATCTCGTCGATAAATACAATGGCGGGGGATTGTTTTTTCGCCTGCTCGAACAGGTCACGGACGCGGCTGGCGCCCACGCCCACATACATTTCCACAAAGTCGGAGCCGGAGATGGATAAAAATGCCACGTCCGCCTCTCCGGCCACGGATTTGGCCAGCAGTGTCTTGCCGGTGCCCGGAGGGCCCACCAGCAGCACACCCTTGGGGATGTGTGCGCCCAGCTGCAGATACTTATCCGGATCCCGCAGGAACTCCACGATCTCCTGCAGCTCCTCCTTTTCCTCGTCGGCGCCGGCCACCTGGTCAAAGGTCACCCGATCCTCGCCCCGGCCGGGCATCTGCACCCGGGCCTGGCCGAATTTAGCCATTTTGTCTTGGGCTGCAGCGCCGCCGTTCATGCGGCCCATAAGCCGCACGATCAGCAAAAAGCCCAGTATCCCCATGACATAAGGCAGCAGTGTCGTTACCCAGTTGGTGGCATGAACAAAATCCTGCTGCTGCACGGTGCCGCTCTGCACCTGCTGCTGAATCAGGCCGTCCATGTCACTGTAAAAGCTCTCCACGCTGCCGATGGTGCAGGCGGCCAGGGTGCCGTCCTGCAGCTTGGCCTTGAGCACATCGCCGGTGATAGTGAAGGATTGCACCTTCTCCTCCCGGAAATAGCGGCACATATCGCTGTATGCAACGGTGCCGGAGCTGTTCATGCTCCGTGCCAATATAAACACGCACACCACCAGCAGCAACAGCAGCAGGCTGCCGGGGCGTATTTTTCTATTCTCAGTCACAGACACATCTCCTTTTAAGAAACCACCCGAATACCCCGCCAGCTGTTCTCCTTCAGGAAGGATATACACACCAGCACATGGGAGCGCACTTTATCCACCGGAATATATGGGTTATCCCACAGGCGTGCGTCCTGTGAGTTGGTGCGGTTGTCGCCCAAAAAGAAAAGGCATCCCTCCGGCACCACATACTCCTCCTGGTTGCCCGCGGCGGTGACGCCCTGCCGGGGCAGGTAGGATTCCTCCAGCTTTTCACCGTTAATATACACATAACCGTTTTGGATGCTTACCGTGTCCCCGGGCAGGCCGATGACCCGCTTGACCAGGAGCTTACCCAACTCCTCGCTCCGGAAGGTCACCACATCCCCCCGCTGGGGCGTGGGATCGGCGAACACATAGGGCATTTGCCACGAAAGCAGCAGGGACCTGGTGGGCAGAGTATCCTCCATGGAGCCGCTGGGTACCCAGGCGATCTGCAGGATCACCTTGAGCAGCACCAGCATCACCGCCACGGTGATAGGCGCAAAGCCGTAATCTCTCCACAGTCTGCGGGCTGTGCTCTCCTTCTGCAGGCGGCGGCCCGGATAGCTGTCGGCGGAGCCCCGGCCAGGAAGCTGCGGGTCTGCCGGCTGCAATCCGTCTTTATTCTCGTCCATGGGCTCCTCCTTTCCCGTCCGCTGTCTCCGCGGGCTCACTTGCTGTAAACCTCGGGCTTCAGCACGCCGATATAAGGCATATTCCGGTACTGCTGGCAGTAGTCCAGACCGAAGCCCACCACAAACTCATCCGGTACCTCGAATCCGGCCAGGTCGGGGGTAATGGGCTTTTCCCGGCGGGAGGGCTTATCCAGCAGGGTAACAATGGTGATGGACTCTGCGCCCTTGGCCTTCAGATAGCCCTCCAGGAAGTACAGGGTGTTGCCGGAGTCCAGGATATCCTCCACCACAATGATGTCCCGGCCGGTAATATCCCGCTGCAGATCCCGGGTGATCTCCACCACACCGGAGCTCTTGGTAGCATTTTTATAGGAGGACACACTGATGAACTCCACCTCGCTCTTGAGCTGGGTGGCCCGCACCAGGTCCGCCATGAACATGAAGCAGCCGTTGAGCACGCCCACAAACATGGGATTCCTGTCCTTGAAGCGGTCAAATAGCTCATCGCCCATCTCCCGGATGCGAGCGTGAATCTGCTCCTCAGACAGCAGCACCTTCAAAATGTCCTGATTCATGTTGCTTTTAGCCATTGCTATATCCTCCTGCAATTTCTCTCTTGATCTGAATAATAATCCTCTCGCCATCGGTTTCCCGGGGCTGAAATTCCTCGTCCACTCCCAGCGGCCATACCGCCGCCAGGCTCTCGCCCACATAAAACGCAGGCAGCGTATCCCGCTCTCCGGGGCCTATCTCCCCATCTGCGCACAGGCGCTTCACGCTGCGCCGGCCCCGGCTGCCTGGGAGCTTCAGCCCATCTCCGGCCCGGCATGTCTGCACAAAAAGTGGGCGCTTCATTACATCGCGCCCCAGGGCCATCTCATTCGTCCCGGGCAAATAGTCCCGGCCCTCCATCCGGCAGGTGATGGTAAATTCCCCCCACCGGTTCGTCCCCAGGGTCAGCGCCGCTCCCGGCGGCGCCTTCTTCGCCGTCTCCAGGATAAATTTCTCTCCCCGGCACACGGCTGTCAGACCGCCGGGCAGGGAAATGCTCCCGCCGCAGCCGTGGAGCAGTGCCTCCATGGCTTCGTAGTGTACCGCACCAAAATCCTTCCGGCCTGCCTGTGTGCGCTCCGTCAGTGCCCGCAGGACACGCAGCCGCAGGGCATAGGGCAGCCTCAGCAGGCTCTCCCGGTCCAGCTCTGCCCCATCCGGGGGCAGGATCGCGTCCGCCTGGGCCTGCCAGTATTCCTCCTCCCGCCGCAGGATCTCCGCCGTGCGGCAGATGCTTCCCTCCGCGCCGGGATACAGCTCCTTCAGCAGCGGCATGATGTCCAGCCGCAGCCGGTTCCGGGTCATGCTTCGGTCGCTGTTGGTCTCATCCTCTACATGGGGAATCCCGTTTTCCTCTAAATATTCCTCGATCTCCTGTCGGGACGTCTCCAGCAGGGGCCGGATGATGTTCCCCCGCACCGGGGGAAT
>ERZ791903.795-NODE-795-length-37757-cov-3.233754_pt1 | contig 37757 bp, 35 predicted proteins | sample MGYA00510148_ERZ791903 | MGnify/ENA primary metagenome ERZ791903 (study PRJEB30046, sample SAMN00792080) | human gut metagenome | study: EMG produced TPA metagenomics assembly of the A metagenome-wide association study of gut microbiota in type 2...
TGACTGTTTCTTTGGATGCCATGGATCCTCAGATCTATAAGGATCTCAACGACGTCAATTTCCCGATTGAGAAGACGCTTGCGGGCATTCAGGCTGCAAAAGACGCCGGCATTCCTTCGATCAAGATCAATGTCGTTGTTAAACGCGGCGTCAATGAAAAAGAACTCATCAAAATCGCCGAGCATTTCAAAGGCACCGGCATCATTGTCCGTTACATTGAGTTCATGGATGTCGGCACCTCCAACGGCTGGAGGCTTGACGATGTTATCCCTTCCCGCCAGATCGTCGAAGAGATCAACCGCGTTTATCCGATTGAGCCGTTAGATCCGAATTACACAGGCGAGGTCGCCACTCGCTGGGGCTACAAGGACGGCAGCGGTGAGCTCGGATTCATTTCGTCTGTGAGCGAACCTTTCTGCAAAGAATGCTCGCGTATTCGTTTGTCTGTTGACGGCAAACTTTACAAATGTCTTTTTGCGACGGAAGGCTTCGATATTCGTCAGATGCTCCGCGGCGGCGCCTCGGATGAAGAAATCGAACAAGCGATCGGACGAATTTGGACCACTCGAGACGAACACTACTCCGAAATTCGTACGGAAGAGACCGTCAAAGCCAGGGCCGGCAAACGAATTGAGATGTCTTATATCGGCGGTTAGGATTAATGCTCTCGGATTTTCCTTGACTTTTCGATAATTTGTTTTTGGGATTCCGTTCAAGCTCGCCTCCTTCGTTATGATTGAAACATAAGGTAAATTTTGTTTCTTTCATAAAAATGAATTTCTCACCAATCTCAATCACCTTCTTCGCCTATTTGGTCGTCATGGTGGCCGTCGGCTTAGTGGCTTGGCGCTACACCAAAAATTTCAATGACTATATCTTGGGCGGCCGCCGTTTAGGCGCTGTTGTTACCGCATTGTCCGTAGGCGCTTCCGACATGAGCGGATGGCTCCTGATGGGACTGCCGGGCGCGGTTTTCCTTTCAGGTATCTGCGAATCCTGGATCGCCATCGGTTTGGCACTCGGCACGCTGGCCAACTGGCTCATCGTTGCCGCTCCGCTTCGCGTCTATACCGAAACCGCACACAACGCTCTGACGCTTCCGGATTACTTCTCTCATCGCTTTGAAGACAAATCCCGCATGCTGCGCATTATCTCGGCTGTCGTGATTCTGCTTTTCTTTGCGATTTACTCTGCCTCCGGCATGGTCGCAAGCGCCCGACTCTTTGAAATCGTCTTAGACCTTCCTTATCCCACTGCTCTGATTTTCGGCACCTTTGCCACGCTGGCCTACGTCTTCCTCGGCGGTTTCCTTGCCGTCAGCTGGACCGACACCATTCAGGCGGCCATGATGTGCTTGGCGCTCATCATCGCACCGGTCGCCGTGATGATCGACTTAGGCGGCTTCTCTGCTACCGTCGAGCAGGTCAGATCCGTTGATCCGACACATCTTAATATGCTTCAGGGTCAGACCTTCATCGGTGTGATTTCTCTGCTTGCTTGGGGCCTTGGTTACTTCGGTCAGCCGCATATTCTGGTTCGCTTTATGGCTGCCAAGAATGCTTCTGTGATGCCGCGCGCCTGCAAGATCAGCATGATTTGGCTCATCTTCTCGCTCTCCGGCGCCGTTGCCGCAGGCTTCTTCGGATCTGCTTTCTTCTCTGCTCATCCGGATCTTGGTAAAGCCGTTGCAGAAAACCATGAACGCGTTTTCATGATTCTTTCTACGACACTGTTTAATCCTTGGATCGGCGGCATTCTGCTCTCCGCTATTCTGGCAGCCGTGATGAGTACGCTTTCCTGCCAGCTGCTGGTTTGCTCTTCCGTTCTGACAGAAGACTTCTACCGCGTATTTATTCGTCCGCACGCTGCTCAGAGAGAACTCGTCTGGATCGGGCGCTTGACCGTGGTTGCCGTCAGTGCTGTCGCAATCTTGATTGCTACAGATCCGAACAATCTGGTTCTCTCTTTGGTCAGCTACGCCTGGGGCGGTTTCGGTGCCTCCTTCGGCCCGATCATCATCCTTTCTTTGCTCTGGAAAGGTGTCACCCGCAACGGTGCATTGGTCGGCATTATCGTCGGTGCTCTGACGGTTCTTGTCTGGCATCAGGGCGCATGGTGGGGAATGTATGAAATCATCCCCGGATTCGTGCTCTCCTTCATTGCCATCATCGTGGTCAGCCTGCTTGACCCGAACAAGCCTTCTGCCACCATGATCGAAACTTTCGACAAAGTTCAGCACAAGCTTGAAGATGTTAAAAAGCAGCTTGCTTAACTTCTAACCGGCTTACAGATCGGGCTGCTTCGGCCCGATTTTTTTTCTGTCTGAAACCAAGTTTTCTGCTACTTAACCTTCTGATTTCCTTGGCTTTAGTAAACAAAGTATTTCAGTTGTTTCATTCCGTGTCTCCCCGCTCAATTCGAACACTTTTTACTAGGCTAATTAGGAGTAACCCCGTAGAATCCCCGTCACCAGGAAAATTTAAGAAATAGGAGTTTTAAATGAAATTAGTTAAGGTTTTACTTCCCCTTGCTGCTGCCGGTCTGATCATGGGCGCAGCTTCTGCCCGCGACTACGACGGCTTCTACGGCAAGGTTGAACAGATGCCTGCAGCCGGAAACGGTGACTGGGTTATCGGCGGTAAGACATTTAAGGCTGACCAGCGCACTAAGATCGATCATCGCCGCGATCAGAAGATCGGCGTCGGTTCCTGCGTTAAGGTTGAAGGCGACATCGACCGTGAAGGCAACTTCTTCGTTTCTGAAATCGAACAGAAGCGCGACAATCGCTGCCGTTAATTCATAATTGAGTCGAGCAGCCTTCGGGCTGCTTTTTCTTTGTCTTTATATCGTTAAAAAATCAATGAAAAAATTTCTTCTTGCTTTAGCCGCTTTGAGTTTGTCCTTCTCCGCTTTCGCTGCCGGCGATGATGCGTTTTACGGAAAAATTGAAAAAATGCCTTCTGCACAAAATCCGACTTGGGTTATCGGAGGTAAGACTTTCAAAGCTGACGCCCGTACCAAGGTTGAAAGCCATGGCGGTCACAAGTTCGACGTGGGCGCCTGCGTCAAAGTCGAAGGTGATATTGATCACCGCGGTGAATTTTACGTTTCCGAGATGGAAATCAAAAACGACAGCCGCTGCCAAAAATAATCTTTTGGCAACTGAATCTGCGTTCCTGTTTTGCTGGCGCCTTGGTCCGGCGTTAGCGAACTCGTCTGAATTCTAAGAAGAAGTCCACAAAAAATCTCGCTTCATGCTGAGTTGCTGAAGCGAGGTTTTTTACGCTCTATCGTTCGTCTGGTTCTATCAACGAGCAGATGGGCCTTTGATTACATTTTATTCGAGACTTTTGTTGCTGCGTGGTCAACGCCGTTGCCTAATGCTGCAACGTCTTTACCGACACCTTTAACAGTGTTGCAGCCGGCAAGACCAATCAGGAAAGCAGCCAAAATAGCGATCAATGAAAACTTTTTCATATCTTCCTCTAACCAATCAAAAACAAACGGGTCTGAATTACAGTTTCTTCTGAACAGCTGTTGCTGCGGTATCAATATCGTTGCCTACCGCGGAAACGTCCTGACCGACACCTTTCACCGTCGAGCATGCAGAGATGCCGATCGTAAAGACTGCGGCCAAAACCAATAGAACCCATTTCTTCATTTTCCTTCCTCCGAAAAATCTTTTTCTTGATGTAGTTAATGTAAGCCTTTCCGGAGAGGAGACTGCCGTAACTGATTCAAAACGGGACTTCTTTTTCAAGAAGCCCCGTCCAAAATAGAAAGCAAATTTAAACGCCGGAGTGATTAATTCGGCTTAGTCAGATCAGAACCGAAATACTTCACGGAAAGCTTGGACAACGTTCCGTCATTCTTCATTTCCTGGAGCGCATTGTCGATCGCTTTCTTCAAAGAAGCATTGTCTGCCCCCTTCTTCATCGGGATTGCATATTCAGTGGCTTTGTCCATCGTAGCGGCAATCTTCAAGGGCTCGTCCGGACGATGCTTCATGTAATCGCCGAAGGAGGTTGAGGCATTGATCGTTGCCTGAACTTGTTTGTTTTTGACCATTTGAAGGGTTTCAGCCAAGGTATCGACACCGCTGACCTTAGCGCCGTATTTCTCGCCGATTTCCTGATAAGTCGATCCAATTGAGTTTGCGGTCGTCTTGCCCTTCAGATCATTAAAGGAATGGATGTCGTTATTGTCGGAACGAGTAATCAAAACCGTGCGGTCATAGGCATAAGGCGTAGAAAAATCATAGGTTTTAGCTCTTTCCGGAGTGATGTCCACGCCGTTAATCACCAGGTCATATCTTCCGGAATCCATGCCGGCAAACAGACCGTCCCAGGGACCTTCGACAATTTTGGCTTTGACGCCTAATTTCTTGGCTAGGTTCTGAGCAACTTCAACGTCATAACCGACAAGCTTGTCTTTTTCATCGTGGAAAGAAAACGGCTGCCAATCCCCTTCTAAGCCGACTTTTAGTTCACCTGCAGACTTAATCCTAGCCAAATGATCCTGAGAGCCAGAAGCGGCATTACCGTTTGGCGCTTTATCGCAGCCGACAAGCATAAGAGAAGCGGAACCGGCCATAAACAAGCCAAGGCCGAACTTAACCAAAGAATTAAAATTATGTGTCATATCTTATTCAATAACTAAAAATTAAAGAGAATTCATCGCGTTTTCCGCTTCGCGCTGTTTCTTGAAAGCTTCCAATGCTGAACGCTGCGCTTCCTGTGAACCGCTTGCCAACCGAAGGAAAGCACGCGTACGTTCGTTTTGCGGATGTTCGAAGATCTGCTGAGGACTTCCTTCTTCAACGATCAAACCATGGTCCATAAAAATGACCCTGTTAGATACGTTATGAGCAAAGCTCATTTCATGCGTCACGACAACCATGGTCATGCCTTCTCTGGCAAGCTGACGCATTACCTCTAAGACTTCATCCGTCAGTTCCGGATCCAGTGCGGAAGTCGGCTCATCGAAATAAATGATTTCAGGATCTGTGGCTAGCGCTCTCGCAATAGCGACGCGCTGCTGCTGGCCTCCGGAGAGCTCGCTAGGATAAAAGTTTGCTCTATCCTCCAAACCGATCTTACGGAGCAGCATCATGCCCTTTTTATTGGCGTCTTCTTTGCTCACGCCCCTGCCGGAGGTCAGACCAAGGGTAATGTTTTCGAGTGCTGTTTTGTTTCTGAAAAGGTTGTAGTTCTGGAAAACAAAACCGGTTTTTCTTTGGACTGCCGAAGCTTCTTCTCTCGTCGCCGTCTTGAGATCGATCGTTTTATCGTCCAAAGTAATCGAGCCGCCGTCTGCTCTTTCCAAGAAATTGACACAGCGAAGCAAAGTGGTTTTGCCGGATCCGGAGGGACCGAGAATAGAAACCACATCGCCTTTAAAAACATCGATGCTGATATCTTTCAGCACTTCTAAAGTGCCGAAAGATTTTTTCACGTGGCTTATGCGAAGGAGCGGATCGGGTTTTTCCATTATTAATTTGACTGCAAAAGTGGATCGTTAGTTTGTACCGTATTTGCCGAGTTTCTTTTCACCGCGGCGCTGTAAGTACTCAAGAATGGTCGAGAAAATCAAATAAATGAGCGCGACTTCAATGTAAACAGCCATCGTTTCGTACGTTCTACCTGCAATTCTTTGAGCCTGGAAGAACATCTCAGCCACTGTAATGTTAGCCGCCAAAGAAGTATCTTTGACCATTGAAATCATGGAGTTGCCCAGCGCAGGGAAAGCCGTTCTAAACGCCTGGGGCAAAACAACGTGCCACATGATCTGGAAATAATTCAGCCCGACGCAGCGCCCTGCTTCCATCTGGCCCTGAGGCACCGACTCTAACGCACCGCGAATGGTTTCAGCGTTATAAGCGCCCTCGTTGATAGAGAAAACAATGACGGCGGCAAGGAAAGCATCCACCATGATGCCGATGCTCGGCAGCCCGAAGAAGACGACATACAACTGAACAAGCAGCGGTGTTCCTCGAATCACCCAGACATAAAAACGGCAAATGTGTCTAAGAACCGGAACCTTAGAGTATTGGATCAATGCCACGACAACGGCAATGACCATCGAAAGAGCAAACGAAATAATCGTCAGAGGTATCGTTACTGTGATGCCTTTGAACAATAACTGTGGAAATGCATCCACCATTACTTGCCATACATGCGGATCCATCGGCTTCCCTTTTTTCTTTTATTTTGGGCCATTAGGTTAGAGGCCTATGTAACATTCTAAGTTACTAATTCAAATATTCTTTGCTCGTTTGTTTGAATTGGGAGTTGTGACTTAATATAGGTTATTCTGTTCGCAGTTCAGGTAGTTTTTTCAGTCGGGGCTGATGGGCACTGTCTGTTTGGTCGACTGAGAATGAGGTTTGAATCCTTCCGCTCCAACTTTTTTTGACCATTCGGCTTTTTCCACATGCTATTTCTGTCGATTTTTTCGACAAGTTTTTCAGATCTTTGGAAGTGAAGAACATAAGGAATTTGTTTCTTCTGATTACGAGGAGTGCTGAATGTGGAAAGCTAAAAGAAGCCTTAGAAGCCTTTCGCTCACTTACCTCTTTCTTTTTATCAAACTTCTTAGCAAGTTGTGGTGATGAAATATGTCTTCCTCGTCGTAGTGCAGTAAGTGATGATTAAATGAAGAAACCCAAGATTTTTTTGTTAAATTAGTTGCCTCTTCCCTATTTAAACCTTGTTTGTTTTGTTAATTGGAAACACGACCCCCCAGGCATAATTTATAGCTCACTGGATTTTTGATAAAATAGGCATTGGAATTGGGAGGACAAAATGGTTGCAGCGACAATGCTTGTTAATTACGAAACTTCTATCCTTGACGATATCAAGGAGGCGCTTGCATCTTTGTTTTCTGAAATAAAAAAGCTCAACCCTGAAAAAGAAACAGAGCAAAAATTTGAAGCGGAACTTGTAAGAACATTAGAGACTTACAACCAATTATCAAGCGTGCTCGGAGCCCTCTTTGGTATCATCGACTCAAAATACAAAAGAATTGAATCTGAACTTTCTAGAGTTAAATTCGGAGATCCATCATATAACAGTGATGACGCCTTATCGACATATTGGGAGACATTTAACTCTCTCATTGAAACCTACATCGATCAAATAGATCTCACTCTGGACGAGATCGAACATTCCGAACAAAGAAGAGAAATATTAGCGAGACTCCACGCGGCCCTCTTGGTATTAAGAAATCAGTTCATAGATATCTTTGAAAAAGTCGAAGATTTAGTTGAAATGATCGGCATTCATGACGGTTTAACTGAAGTGAGAGCATGATCATGGTTTCGATCATCAAGACTGATCAATTTCTAAAGAATTACAAAAAAGTGGCGCCTGACATCCAAAAGGCTGTCGACAAGGTACTTTCAGATTTTGAGCTGAACCCCTCGGCCGGGAAACTTCGTTTGCATCCTCTAACCGACACGGATCCGATCATTTGGAAAATTGACGTCTTCCCAAATCATTCTTGGCAGATTTCAATGACCAAGAAGGACGATGAATACTCTCTTCTTGCCCTGGCCCGTCACAAAAAGTTTGATAGACGTAAATAGAATCTATCCAGCCTGGTTGAGAACATTTCCTTATAAATTCGTTTGAAGTTCGCGGCCTTTTCCTTTAATTTCCATTTCCAAAATTACAGAATCTTCCGTAGAGTCATTTGCTTTTCTTACTTTAATCAGCTCCCTTCTTTGACTTCTCGCTTAAACATTCCAAAACACCTTTTTTCAAAAGTTTGACGGAACGGTTTAGCGTATCTTCGGAAAACCCGGAATAACCGAGGATTAAACCACTCTTTCGTTTATTACAAAGAAATTGGCTGCTCAACGGCCGAGTGACAAGTCGATACTTCTGCCTCAAATATTCTGTAAATCCAACATCATCAATAGGTTTATAAAACTCGAAGCAGACATGACAGCCATTGTTCGGTTCACGCCAGGAACCTAAAGCCGATAGTTCGGCTTTCAATGCTGACAGTAAAGCATTTCTTCTTGAGAAAAGAATTTTTCTAAGCTTTCTCAAGTGGGCGTCAAAATCTCCGTTCTGGATAAACTGCGCCATGACAACTTCGTGGTTTTCACAGCACTGTCGATCGGAAAACAGTCTCGCACCGGCAAAGACCGGCACTAAAGATCGATGAACAATCACGTATCCCAGTTTGAAGCCGGGATAAGTCGCCCTGGAAAACGATCCCAAAAGTACCGTATTCGAAAAGTGCGCATCGAAAGTGCTCAATGCTGCTGAAGGATATTTCTCAAAAGAAATATGTCCGTCGTAATCGTCTTCAATGATCCAAACATTATTCAGATTTGCCCACTCAATCAAAGCCTTCTTTGATTCCTGATCCATCGAAACAGTCGTCGGAAACTGATTATGCGGCGTAACCAATACAGCCTTAGGCGGAGTTTTAAGACTAAAAAGCTTTTCCAGGTCGATACCCATTTCTCCTACAGGAATCGGGATAAGGTTCAGTCCGTAGAAGCGAAGCAAGTCATTGTGTACCCCATATCCGGGATCTTCTACGGCTACGGTGTCACCTGGTTTTAACAGCAACTGTGCGCAAAGCGCTAGACCCTGCCGAATATTGCTGACCGCAACGACTTGTCGGTAATCACAAACGACCCCTCTATGGTCCTTCAAAGATTTGGCAACGGCTTGTCTATAGTCCGGAATCCCTTCAGCCGCGGTGTAACCATTGTGCCGCCAGGGAATCTTTTGACACCGCGTGACCAGTTGGACCCATCGTTTCCCAGGCAGAGTCTGCAAGTCCGGACTCATGAGAGAAAACGGGAGTTCGGGATCGACACCTTGTCCGTAAGCCTCTTTCGCTTTACCGGCCACCGGATTCAAGGACATTTTTGGAGGCCGGCAGGAGAAAAAATCAGTCTCCGCGGATTTTGGTACAACGGTTAAAGGTAAGGTCTCAGAAACTCTTGTTCCGTGGCCCACTTCCGAGTGCAAGAAACCTTCTTCTGTTAACTGCCTATAAGCTGCCACAACAGTATTTCGTCCAATGCCTAGTTCCTGAGCCAGCAGCCTGGAGGGCGGAAGAAGATCTCCCGGCGCCAGAAATCCCTTCACAACAAGATCTTTGATTTGTCCGTAGAGCTGCTCAGACAAAGGCGCGGCATTTGGGTGCCGAGACAAAAATAAGTCTAGGTAGATACCGGTATGTGGCGTTTTCATGCTTTTAAAATTAGTCAGTCCGTTGCATGAAATTATTCCAAAACAGACAGGAAAGTTAAAACAAGAACCTTTTGCAGGCCCGCTTTTCTTAAGGGTTTCACCCTACCACTCTCAAAATCACCCTTAGTTATTGCTTTTCACCGGAAAGAATCAAAAACATACTTGTCTTCAAGAAATAAAGAGGCAACGCTATGGAAGTTATGTTTTGGTTCTTATTCGCGTTTATGGCTTTGGGGCTTCTGGCCATTTTTTCCTGTTGTCTAAGAGAAAAAACAAATAAAGAGACACAACCAAATCCCAGCGCCCTCCTTTACCAAGAGGAGAATGTCTCTCTGTGTAAAGCATTCAACCTAGGAGAGATATCCCGCCAAGAATATCAGCTGCAATTAGAGGAACTGTATCGGCGAATTGCTGAAGAATCTTCTCCGACACAGGATAAATCAGTCTTGAGGTTGGGAAAGAAGAGCGAACGGTTATTGACCATAGCTATCCTGTCTTCCTCGGTAATTTTCGGAATCTTTCTCTATTTCCAGCTTGGCCACCCATCTCTAAATGGCTACCACGCAGGCACAAGCAGCAGCTTTACAGAAACCCAAATGGTTCGTTTCCTCAAAGAAACCCCGGACGATCTCCGCGCCCTCATTTCATATTCTCGATATCTAAAAACCAATGGCCGACTGCGTGAGGCCGTAGAAATTTTGGACAAAGCATTTCTTCAATCCGAAGGAAAATTCGAAAACGACTCTGACCTACTGCTGGAAAGAGCTTTCCTCTTGGCTTCTACAGGAAGTGAAGCCGATTTTTTAAGAGCAGAACAAGATTTTGTCAAAGCCGCCGCTTCCGACCCGGGCAGTATCAATGCCTGGAACAGTGCCGGAGAATGGTTTTGGAGAATCGGAAAATACGACTTAGCCGCTGATTACTGGACTCATTTGCTGAGTCTTCTTCCAAAAGATTCAACCGATCACAAGAAAATCTCTTTCCTAATTGATGAAGCTAAAGAGCGTTTCATGTCTCAATAGTCAGAAGAAGGAAATTGGCTCCTTCAACTAATTCCAAAATGGTTCTAATGCCTCAGAGTCGGCTCCATATTGGCTCCATGTTTTTAAGGCACGGTTGATTAAATGGTCGCATGTCAATAACAAACAAGGAGAAGACCATGAGATGGAAGATCGTTCTCTCATCAATTCTTGCCGCATACTCATTCAGCGCTTATGCGTTGGGTACTGACAGGGCCGTCGGAACACCGGTAGTTCAGCCGCAAAATCCTGTAAATGTCCAAAATTGCTTGGCCTGCCATCAGACCATTAACAAACTTCATACCCGCGGCGCTCATAAAGACGTGAACTGCGCAAGCTGCCACACTGTGCCTGCAGACCATACCACAGCTCCGAGTCCCAAAACTCGCCCGGCAACCAACTTCGACTATGCGAGCTGTTCGCAGTGCCATACACAGGAACACAAGGATCTGATGGATCCGAAATACCACTATGCCTGGGCACGGAAAGGCGGAAACAATTCGTACGCCTTTATTCGCGATACTGAAGACGGGTGGCCGAGAATCCTCCAGCAGCGGCTCCCGAGATTCCATCCGGGGCTCATGACTGACCTCTTAGCAAACCGAGCCAACGGACGCTTCAAGTATGACTCTAAGAAGGAACAGGCAATTCCTCAGGAAAAACCGTGGAATGTCCTCACCGATACTGCGCAGGAAAACGGTGATCAGATGCAAGGCGATACGATCGGTATCGGCTGGAAGCCTCACAAAAGCAGAGAAACGAGCCAGCTCTCTTACTGCCTGAGATGTAAGACTTCCGACAATATCCTTGAATACAAGTATGAAATGGGCGAGAACCCCGGCGGTCTACAAATCAACAGTCCTGTTGTGGCCATGGCCAAAAATGTGAAATCCGGCTTCAACTGCAACTTCTGCCACGATCCGCATTCGGCCGAGCCTAGAATCATTTTTGATCCGCTGATTGAGTCCATGTCCGGTAAAGACGGAAAGAACAACGTTTACCAGCAAAATGTCGGTGCAAAAAACATGACACCGATCGAAGTCATTGAAATGGGTGTCCGCGGCTACAAGCGCAAAATCGGCATTCTGAAGGACTACAACGCCAACTTCATGTGCGGCAACTGCCACAACGCTGCAAACCGTTATCTTACTTATAAGAAAATTTCCGACGGAAAGACTTTAACGGAATCCGATCTCGCCAAAGCAGGTGTGAACTCCTATTCAACGGAATTCCATTCCGATCCTCTGACGAGCTGGAAGTTCTTCAAAGAAAAAGGCTGGTACGGCGGTGTGGATCCAACTACCGGGGTTAAAGCTGTGAAAGGCAATGACCACCCGCATGTTGAAATTCTTATTTCCAGCAAGCACGGAAAAGCCGGCGTAACTTGCACGGACTGCCATTTTGCAAAAATCGGAGACCGCTTTGAACATCAGCCGAGCCTTCCGAAAGAAAAAGTGCAGAACACCTGCATGAGAAGCGAATGCCATGGCCCCGGATCTAAAGACAACTGGACGGATTATGGACAGGCGCTTTACACCATTGAAGCAATCCAGCAGGAATACCGTATCCGTACTCAGAAAATGGAAATGGAAGCCAAAGTGGCCCAAAAACTTCTTAGTCAGGTCAAAGAAGGTGAAATCACTATTCCTGAGCCTCAGCTGACGGCACTCAAGGACGCTTATGAGAAACATCTCGCCACCAGAGATTTCTATCTTACGGATTATTCGCAAGGTTTCCACGATCCGAAAGGCTTTAACCGCTCTGCTTCCCTTCTCGTTTGGGAGTTCAGAAAAGCCAACGCGGATGCTAAGAAAGCAATGAAAAAAGTAACGGCTCAAACGGAACAAGTTTCTGCCAATAAGTAATAACAATCCAAGACCGACCCTTCCGGGTCGGTCAGAAAATTAAAGGAAAAACCATGAACCGCTACCTAACCGACGACCTTTGCAATGAATTGAAAAATGCCGCTGAGAAAGCTTCTAAGGCAATTGGACTCAATATTAGTTTTGCCATTGCTGATGAATCCGGTCTACCGAAGTATTTCGTGCGTTTCGGCGACGCTTTAGTCCTGAGTACGATTTTGGTGCCGGCAAAAGCTTTCACAGCTGCTGTCACAGAAACCGCTACACAGGATCTGGAGGCTTATGTTCAAGCCGGAAAGCCGCTTTCCGGAATTAACACCAATGACCCGAGAATTTGTCTTGTTGCCGGAGGCGTTCCGCTCAAGGTAAACGGAAAGACGATCGGTGCTTTTGGTGTGGGCGGAGGCAGTCAGGATCAGGACTTAGCCGTTTGCAAAGCCATTATCGAGAAATTCAACGAACTTCTGAGCTAAAAAATTCTGAAACAGAGGCCTCCGGAGAGAGAAATGAAATTCAGCTCTTTGGAGGCTCTTTTACGGTTCCGGCTAAACGTTAGCGAGATTCATTACAGAGCAAACATGAAGAGACAGCGGGTTAACGTTTGGTTGAGCTTTGAATGAATTCGAACATTTTTTCGGCAGCAAATCTGCCTTGAGCAATAGCGTCAGTAACCAAGTCCGCTCCCAAGACGGCATCTCCGGCCGCAAAAATCTTATCGCCTGCCCTCATCGAACTGTCTGTTTTTATTGTCCCGTCCGAATTGAATTTCACAAACTTCTCCAATCCTGGTATTGGTTTACTCCTGAAACCCCATGCCGAAATAGCGATCTGTGCAGGAATTACTTTTTGATTTCCTAAGGCATTGGTGGTTTGGATTCCGATGATCCTTTCGTTCTCATCCCGGACAATTTTTTCAACTTGAGTCGAGTCCAAGAGCTCAACGCCTTCGGATTCAGCTAAGAGCAGCTCTTTTCCGGCCGCTGAAATTGAAGACCTTGATTTCCGGGCGATACAAAACACATGTTTGGCACCTAACCTAACCGCACATCGAGCACAGTCCATTGCAGAATCGCCGGCGCCCAGTACTGCAACTTCTCTGCCCTCTATTCCGAATTCGGTCTTGCCCGCATCCGGAGAAACATTAACTTTTCCAAGAAAAACATCCGAAGTGTAAAAACCGGACCCTTCTACTCCGGAAATCTTCGGTCTCACTGGCTCAACAGCTCCCGCGGCCCAAATGACAGCATCATAGTCACGCATTAACGTTTCTATTTCGTCTTCCGTTTCTATCGCACGCCCGAGCTCAAATCGAACCCCCTCTTTTTGGTAAATTGCCAAACGACGTTCAACGACATCTTTCGGAAGCTTAAAAGAGGGAATGCCGTAATAAAGCAGGCCTCCTGCCTTTTCGTGTTTATCAAAGACAACGACTTCCAGACCTTTGCTGCGCAAGGCATCCGCACAGGCAAGTCCGGCCGGACCGCCTCCTACAACCGCTGCACACCCTTTAGCTTTGCCGGCAGTCGGGGTTTTCACGCCTCGGCTCAGAACATAATCCGCACAAAATCCTGTCAGTGCTCCGATCCTAACAGGCCCTCCTTCCTTTGCCAGAGGGCAAGCGCTTTGGCACAGACGGTCCTGTGGACAGACGCGGCCGCAAATCTCAGGCATTGCACCGGCTTTCAAAAGAGCTTTGCCGGCTTTCAAAAATTTCTCCTGCCGAATGAAGTCCATCATTTCTCGAATCGGAGAATGCTGCGGACAAACGACTTCGCAGGCGCCGCAGCTTATACATCTTTCTGCTTCGTAAACGGCCTCTTTTTTCGTAAGCGGCAAAATCACAGGCTCGAAGTCCTTAACCGCTTCTGCCGGAACGCGTTGTTTTATCTCGACCGCCGGCTTCGGGCTTCCCGTTTTCACTGTTCCTTCAGCATTCTTAGCTAACAAAGGGAAATGGATGGCCTGAACCGGACAGGCTTCTGAACAGGCATGACACTTTGTACAGCGCGCAAGAAGCATGGGCGAAATTTTGGTGTTTAAATCTATGCCTTCTGGACAAACATCCTTGCAGCGAGTGCAGTTAAGACCTTTTGAGCGTTTTAGGCATCCCGAGTCCACTGAAGGCCTAAAAAATCGGTTGAAATAGCTAAAGAGCGAAATGACCGCTCCGATCGGGCAGAAGCTATGACACCACTTCCGCAAAAACAGAATCTCAATCAATAGGAAAGCGGCAATCAGCGCTATCGTGATTGTCGGTTCGTTAAAAGCAATCATGCCCCAGATGCCAATAATCAGCGCAAAGGTAAGTCCAACAGGACAAATGATGCAAAAGACGGGAAACCCAAATACAAGTGCCGACAGAAGTGTCGCACCAAGTATTACGAAAGGCGTTTTCGGGACCGCACTGACTGGGCCGCCGTTACAAGACGTTTGAGTAAATTCTGCTTCTGACTCTTTATCTTGCGGCTGTGTTTGGAAAGATAGACCTTCTTGATTTTCAATTTTTTCGGATTGATGAATCCCGAGACCTCCCCGCAAACGGCCCTTGTGTAAATACCCTATGGGACCGGTTTGCTTTTCTTTTTCTTTCAGAGGCGGCATCGGTTCGGTCCCGGCGCCTTTTCGAAGCCAGGGTACAGGACAAAGCCAACCACAGAAAACACGGCCTAACAGCAAGCAAACCAAAAAGAAAACGAGCAATCCGATAAGAACACGAGGAATCAATGTTTTGGAAGCCAAAAGAGATTCAAAGGCTCCGACGGGACAAATGTCTGAAATTGAGCCGATTCCGAAGGATGATAAGGTACCAAAGCCCGTGTTAAACAGCAGGCCTGTAAGTACCAAAATTACAAAAATAGAAACGGTTAAAAAACGAAGAACGGAGGTTTTCATTACTTTTCTCTTTCCTCCAGAGAACGTATTTGAATGCCCCTAACCTTTGCGCTCCCGAAAGACTGGAAGATCAACGCCGGGCACGCACTGACACACTTCCCGCAGCCGTTGCATTTTTCCGTATCAATAGACGGTCGTTTTTGTTCATCCAAAATCACTGCGTCGTATTCGCAAACATCATGGCACTTCGTGCAGCCTCCGGTCCTTAAAGCGATACAGATGTTTGTCAGCTCGGCTTTACCGATGATCGTCGTCTCCCCTTCATAAGGCTGAAGGGCTCCGGTCGGACAGACCTCGATGCACTTATCGCAGAACTCGCAGCCACCGCGTCTGTAATCCATCACCGGAGTGCGAATATTGCGCAGACCGTCACTCCATTCAGCTGCGCTGATCACGTTTGTAGGACAAACCGAGATGCAGCGACCGCATTTTATGCAGCGGGCAAGAAAATCCTTTTCTTCAAAAACCTTGGGAGGTCTAATCAAAACCGGTGCTTTCTGCGCCTTAGCACCCGCCCCGAGTGCCAGCAGTGAAACTACTCCGACGGCAGAAAACATTGCACCTCTCCTGGAGAGTTTGGATTTAAGGATTTTCTCGCTCATAACGTTCTAAAGTTCGAAGAATTCTTTTTCCATCCTTAGGAAAGCTTCCGTAAAAGACGCGAAGCCTTTGTAGAAATTTGAACCTGGACAGCTGCGAATCGAATCAAAGAACTCACCTGTCCAATTAAGAAGGTGATCTCTCAAGAAAGATTTTTGAAGATCTAAGTTTTCTTCGAGCGCTTGGGTATCCCCGCTTTCCGCGAGTTCGATTGCTCTGCGGCAAAGAATGCTCATGAACTCCAATTCGAGGGCGATGTGATCTTCGTAGAGGTCTGCATCTAATTTACCGATTCCGTTAGCCCGGTAAATTTTCATCACTGCTTCGTAAGCATCCTGCATTACGAGACGATCCCGACTGGTGTAGACAGATTCATAAGGATAAGCCGCGACGCCTTTTGCGATGCCCGCACCTAAAAATATCCTTGCATAGTCAACAGCAAAATCAGTGAGAGGATCATCGGTATTAGCAGCCGAAGCTTGAATCACTCTGAGTGCCTCCGGCATGTCAGAGGAATCGGACTGAACTTCCAGATTTTTTATCGTATCGAGGAGCGTTTGATCGACTTCACGGCGATAAACCCGAGCCTGGAACTTATAAAGTTCTTCCCTTTCGGTCATTAGCTGAATTAATTCTGACTGATCCATGATGGTTCTTCTTTAATAATCAACTTAACGGACAAAAAACTGCCAAGCCGGAGTGTCGAGCAAGAGCAGTAAATATTGAAAGGCTCCAGCACCGACTGCGGATAAAAGCGAACCCGCCAGTCCGACAAAGCGACCCTTTAATCGAACGGATAAACAAAGCACCGGCGCCAGCACCCCTCCCAGGGCCATGGCCCAAAAAATCGGAGCGGCTCCACCGATGAGCGCTCTTGAGAGGATCTCGCCGGCTTCCGGTTCTGAGGACAACCCGATCGAAGTGAGATACCAAACCAGTGAAAGAGGACACAGCAAAACTGCGGCACCTCTAAGCCAAGCCGGAATGCTTTGATGTTCTTCAAAATACTGATTCAAAAAGAGGGAGAAACAGGCTGCTGAACTCAGGGCAAAGCCCAAGAAGACTCCTACGATGCTCCAGCTCGCCCAAGCAAGACGCCAGGGCATGACAAAACTTCTGCCTACCCCGACGACTGCAATCAAAGCACCTGCGGCTGCAAGGACGGCAAATACTTTCAGCGCAGGGCCCTCATCGTCCCGAAAACTTAAGACCAAGAAAACCACGGCGCCGGTAAAGCAAACGATGGAACCGAATAACTGCCAAAAGATGCCTGTTCCGACATGCGACAGAGCTCCTAAGAAGAGTTCGGGGTGGCCCAAGGTTGCCAGGGATAAACCGGCTCCCAGCGCCAGTGAAACCGCACCCGAACTCACAATCACCTTTAGCGGGATCCATGCGTTGCCGCGCACGGCGGCAAGCGCAGCGGAGCCGAGGAGCCCAGAGCTTAAAGTCGCTAAAACTACAAAAATCATCAAAGTGAAATCTTTGCTCATGGGCCCTCTCCTATCAGCTCATTTTCGGAGGTGTGGTGTTCCAAGTGCCGTTCTTCTTATGAAGAATATAGCGAACGGTAGGCTTGTTCCCCATGTCTGGCATGGAGTGAACATTTTCAGGGCCGGCCGCAGCAATAGCTTTGGCGACATCGCTTTCCGGATCATCGATATCTCCGAAGAAGCGGGCTTCCGAGCAGCAGGCCTTTACACAAGCCGGTACATCTCCGACTTCCTGTAAATGACGGCAAAGAGTGCACTTTTCAACCACTTTTGTAATCGGGTTAAATGATCTGGCGCCGTACGGACAAGCCGCGATGCACATCTTGCAGCCGATGCACTTTTCTTTGTCCACCAAGACTTGTCCGTCCTCGGTCTTGTAAGAAGCACCGGTCGGGCAAACCTTGACGCAGGGGGCATCCTTGCAGTTTTGGCAGACGGTCGGAAGGAAATACTGATAAATATCGGGATATTTTCCAACCGGACCGATCGTCAGAACTTTGTTGTAATACACACCCATCGGAACGTTGTTTTCAACTTTGCAGGCGACCTCACAGGCATGACATCCGATGCAGCGGTCGAGGTCTATCACTAATGTTTTCTGTGCCATTATTTGTTACTCCCATACTTCGGATATGTCGGAACTTGAGTCGGTTCGGCATCCTGAGGCATCCAAACAGAGAAGTCTTCAGGTTTGTTCCATACGCCGTCGGGGCCTTTATCGGCCTTAGAGATCGCAACCTGGAAGCCGCGAAGCGTGTAAGTTCCGACCACATCATTGAACGGAGGCGTGTTTTTAGTCAGAACGTTTACATTCATTTCCTTCCAGCCGCGAGTCGGTGTATTGAGTGTTTCCGGGTTCCAGAAACGTTCCATGTAGACCACACCTTTAGGAATTCCTTCGGTGACACGGCAGACCGCGCGGATCCTGCCTCGATCGTTTTCAATCCATGTCCAATCGCCCTGGGTTACGCCATATTGCTTAGCATCTGTCGGATTAACCCACACTTCGGGCAGCGGATAAATCTCACGGGAGAAAGCGTTGTTTCTTAACGTGCCGTGGTGGTAAATCGGGAGACGGCCGTTGGTCATCACAAGCGGATACTTCTTGGCAATCGGGCGATTCGGAGATTCATGCGGTTCCATGTAGAACGGCAGAGGCGAGTAATCTTTGGAGGCAGCCGGGAGCGGCTGCTTCGCATAAGGCGCACCGGTTCTGCCTAAGTTGATGAATACTTCCCCGTAAAGCTCCAGCTTCTTGGATGGCGTATGGAATCCTCTCGGTTTACCGGTCTTGGGATCAATGCCCTTGTAAACATAGTATTGATTCCATTTTTCAAACGGCATGTATTGAATCGGGTTCTTACCGTTCTTAACCTCTTCCCAAGTAACGTTATGACGTTTGAGTTTGGCGTCCAGAAGCTCTTCCATAGTCTGCCAAAGCGGAAGCTCCGCACCCATGAACTTCGGATCACAGGCCTTTTGGCAGCCTTCATGTCCGAGCTCGGCGCAGCGGCGCAGGATCCAGGACCAGATCAAAGTTTCGTCCACGGTTTCATAAGTATGGACAACGGCCTGACGTGCAAACACGTAGTTCATGCAGTCAATCAGCATGTTGGTTTCGAGCCATTCCGTGGTCGGAAGAATCATGTCAGCGTACGTCGAGAATGACGTCGGGTACATGTACATATGGACGATGAAGTCCAATTTCTTCATGGCGGGTTCCCAAGAAGAAGCGTTACCCAAGACGCCGAATTTATTGCCGGAACGTTCAATCCAAACTTTAAGCGGGTAAGGCTTTTCAGTAAGAATCGCATCCAAAATGGCTGTCGGAGAACCGGCATCCCACTGGAGAAGGCCTTTATATTCAATGCCGCCCAAGCGTTTCTTAAGCTGTTCGAAAGGCAGGCAATGCTGAGCACGCGGAGCCAGAGAGCCGGCAGGAGCCGTGCCGCCGGAGGGGAAGCGCTGCATCATGGTTCCCGGTTTTTCAACGTAACCCATCAAGGAATTGAGGATAACGCTGCCCATTGCTGCTTCTACGGAGTTCGGGAACTGGTCGGTAGCAACGCCGAGAGAGATGCCGGCAGGTCCGTCGGCAAAAATCTTAATTGCCTCTTCAACTTTCTTTGGATCAAGCCAGCAGATTTCCGCTGCTTTTTCAATGGTGAACGGCGCCGCCTGTCCCTTTAAGAGCGTAAAGCCCGTCTTGTATTCCTGGCCCTTATAGTTAAATGTGCCGTCTAACTGAGGATCGAGTGCATCATTCCAGGGGTATTCCAAAATTTGAGGCTGATTGGTCTTTTTATCCCAAACGACGTAATCTTTCGGGGATGCGCCTTCAAAGAGTTCATTCGGACGAACGAACATCTTTGTTTTGGTGTTCACTAAATAAGGAAGATTCGTCCATTTCATGACGAAGTCATGATCATAGAGGTCATGAGCCAGGATGTAGTTGATCCAACTCAGCATTAAAGCGACGTCCGTGCCGGGACGAATCGGAAGCCAAACGTCGGCACGCGCTGCGTCCGGTGTTAAGCGGGGATCAATCACTACGGACTTAACGCCGCGGGCACGCAGTTTTGCCAAAGCTTTTCCGCCGCCGGCGGGACAGCTGTATGAGGGGTCGGTACCCCAGCAGACGAAGGCCTTCATCGGAGTATTGGGAACATAGATTTCCAGGGCACTTTCATCAGCGATGGAGGTAGATGGTCCGCCGTACATTATGCCGTATGCCAAAGTGCGCGGGAGGTAGCACTGGGCGCAGCCCGGTTCGTACCAGTTAGGCGTACCGAAAATATTGCAGAAACGGGAAATCGAACGGAAAGCCGGGTTTCCGCCGCCGCCCGTGGAGCAGAAAACTGCTTCTGCGCCATATTTGGCACGTGTTTCCATCAGCTTCTTGGCAATGATGTCAATCGCTTCCTGCCAGGAAATACGCTTCCATTTGTTTTCGCCTCTTTCACCGACGCGAATCATCGGGTATTTATTGCGATTCGGATGATAGAGGGCGTTAATTCCTGAGAGACCTTTGGCGCACATGGAGCCCGTAGTCATCGGGTACTCGGGATTGCCTTCAAGTTTTACGACCCTTCCGTTGCGAACATGGGCCAAGACGCCGCAATTGAAAATGCAGGCTCTGCAGTTTGTTTTGACGATTTTGACATCGTCCTTCGGAGCCTGAGCCTTATCAGCCGGCGCCGGTTCGGCTGCCTGAGTTAAACCTGATCCGAAGTTCGCAAGAGGTACGGCCGCAGCTGAAGCCGCCGTTAGCTTTGCGAAGCTTCTTCTTGTTAATTTAGAGAATTCCATAGATGAACTCCGTGAAGTATTTATACGAACGATTGGGAACCGTATTCAGCGGAATTAGAAGAAATGGTGCATGCCGATGTAGGCTTGCCACGCGTTATAGATATTTCCGTCGTTGACGTAGCCGTATTCTTTCCAGCCCTTTCCGCTGCCGGCATAACCGATGAAGGGTTTGATGACCGTTCTCTTCGAAAGCGAGTATTCATAGGCAGCGCCGACCTGCCAGTGAGTGATCTTGTCGGAGCGGCCTGTGATTCTTTCATCGCTACCGAACTGATAAGCGGCAGCCACTTTAAATCGACCGGAGGCGTATGGAATAATCGCGGAAAGTCCGAATTTATGACCTTTTACGTTGCCGTCCTGGTCGACCCAGCGGTAAGTAAACATCGGAGTCCAGGAGCCGGTGTTGTATTCGACGCCGTAGTTAATCGTATATTTGGGCTTAGTTTGAGGGTTCGCTTCTTTATTCTTCGTTTCCATTTCAAGGATTAAAGAACTCTTCCAGGGGCCCTGAGCGTACTTAAGTCCGGCGCCGTAATAATGCTGATTTTTGCTCCATTTAGCCGTGTCGTCTTTCACGCCGTTGGAATACATAAGGCCCAGCGTCCAGCCTGACCAGTTCGGAGAACGGTATATCACTGCATTGTTAACGCGCAGGAAGTTATTCATGCAGTTGTCCCAACCGATCAAGCCGTAACCGTTCATAAAAGCGTAGCCCGTCTGCATGTCATAGGAACCCAAGCCGGAACCTAAAGTTGCTGCACGACCAAAAGCTAAGCGGCCAAGTTTGTCGTTCTGAATCCAAAGGATAGATTCACGAGTAAAAGCATTTGCTCCGTAAGTGGTATTAGCCGTCGCACCGTTATCCGGAGAAAAACCGGCTTCAAGAGTGAAACCGACTTGATTGCCGTTGCCGAGATCGTCTACACCCTTAATACCCCAGCGAGAACCGAGATCGTGTGCACTTTTGAGTTGGACAGTCGCATCCTGATGTTTGCCCTTTGTATAGAGGACACCTTCTTCGATAATGCCATAAAGGGTCACGGACGAAGCGTATGCAGCACCTGCTCCGACAAAGCCAAGTGCTAATGCAAGCAGTGATTTTTTCAAGATAAGTCTCCCAGATCGAGATTGGAGGTTATGAATTGGCTTTGAGGATTGCGGCAACGTAGAATAGAGACGAGCCGTTTCTGCCGCCTCAAAGTCGGTATGTCAGCGGAATCTTTCGTCCGGATTAGGGAAAAATTGGGAACGGAAGATTTCCGGCGGCTCTCTACGAGAATTCGGAACTTTTGTCCTTCACACAGCCAAGGAGATTTCTCCTGTTTCTCAGCTGTTCTGTTTTTGGCGAACCTGTTCTATACAGGGCGGGAATGCTGTTTTTTTGAAATGTTGTTTTCATTTTGAAAAGCCTTGGGGGTTGCTTTTGTTTTTATATTCTTGCCGGCAAAGCAATTCATGAAAACGGCTGATATGAAAAGAAGTTTGTTAATTTTGCAAACTTATTTTATTATCAAACTATTCCTTTACCTTTCAAATAGTTATCGCTTTATTGAAAGTTAACGATTACAGTTTTCATTTGAGTTTTAATCAAATTCAATGCTGAAATAAGGATGAGAACCGCCTGGTTTTTGTGTTTTATCTATCTTTTATCTACCATGGTTTGCAATTTGTTCAAACAAATTAACTCATTGAATTAAATCTAAATAGCTATGCGAAACACACAAAACATACAAGCCTGGGAAGCCTTACTTCTTACAGTAAAAACAGGAAACATTTCGCAGACAGCCCTGCTGATGGGATTGGATATCTCAAAGATCTCGCGCCTGATTGCAGGATTGGAAGAGGAACTTGGTTATCCGCTTCTTATCAAGACAAAACGCCCCTTCAAGCCCACCAAAAAATGTGAAGCAATTGTGGACATTGCCGATCCTTTGATTAAAGGTTTCAAGCAGCTGGAAGAATATTCGAAAGGTGTTGCCAAACGAAGTCTTTTCAGGATTGCTTCTCCGATAGAAATCGCGCAAGAGTTTTATTCTGAGAAACTTCTCGCCTACTCTCGAACCCATCCTCAGGTAAATTTTGAGATTGTCCCTGAGGCTGAGGTAGATAAATTGCTCACTGATGAAGTTGACATCATTGTGGCAAATAAGCGGCCCATCGATGAATCCAATTTAGTCATCCGTCCTTACATGGAAACTTCTACGCCGGTCCTCTGTTCACCTGAATATCTGAGGCGTTACGGAGTTCCTAAAACTCCTGCCGATCTTTCTAAACACACGGGGCTTCTACTGAAGACTGCGACTCATTCTCCGACGAGATTTTTGTATTTCCGAGACATGGAGTCTGAACTGCTTAAGTGGAAAACATTATTCATGACGCATGATCAGCTAACGATTAAGCGGCTGCTTTTGAACCATCAGGGCATTTCACCGGATCTTTATTTTGCCCATGTCCTTGAAGAACTCAAAAACGGAGATTTGATTCCTATCCTTCCGGGATGGGAACGTAAACCATGGCAGATGTCGCTAATCACGCGTCAGGACAAAGACATTGAAAACGCAGAACTTAGAAATTTTGTCCTTTGGTGGGCAAGATCCGAAGCGGCTTCTTCTCAGGAGCGAGTTCTCCGAGGGAGAAGAATTATCGAGGATGCCTTCAAAAGAGCCGATGACATTATCGACAGTTTAGAGTGAGCTTTAGGACCCAAGCACCTGAGTTGGTCGATTTTCAAAAGATCCCTGTAAAGATGCTGCTTATTCTCATGGAAAAGATTGGAGTTTTTTGGGTCAGGATTCGTTTTCGGAGAACTCCTACTTGCCAAGCGTATTCTCAGTGATAGATTGAAGGCTTCCCTAATCCTTCATCCCATCATCATGAGCGGCAATTTAGAAAATACCATTCGCTGCGGCATGTCTTCAGTCGTCGAAGAGGATGCTCTCTTCAAAGACAAGCCGAACCTTCTTCGGAAGCGCTGTCTGCGCATACGACATGCGTCCTCCTCTTGCGTTGCCTGCGTGGAAGCGTGTCAATCTCAAGCTTTATCCATCCTGAATAATCAGCCGATTCTCAAACCTTCGGCCTGTTCCGGCTGCGGCGCATGTGAGAATGTCTGTCCTACCGAAGCTATCCGCATGGAATCACCGTCACAGGAAGAAATCTTTGAACGATTCAAGAACGCATTGAATCCAAATAAAATTTCATTCGCCTGCAGACAAGCGAGCTCCGAAGCTTCTTCAATCTCGGTCGGCTGTTTTGCAAGAGTAAACCCCGGACTTCTTCTATTGGCAAAAGCTGCCGGTACGAAATATATCGAGCTCATCAGTGGAAAGTGTGAAACTTGCCTTCTAAATAACCGTGATAATCCGACAAAAACGCTGTGTAGAAAGACGCAAGGTTTGTCCGCCTTAGCAGGTGTTTCAATCGATATTTCGATAAAAATTAAGGAATCGGAGCTGAATCTCGGCCGGAGGAGATTTTTGGGCGCCTTTCTGGAAAAAGCCAGAACTGTCGAAAACCTTTCCAAAGATTCGGCGGTCGACGATTGTCCGCAAAGAGATGAATGGAAGAGAATCCCCGACGCTCACTTACGGCTTATCACCGCACTGCGCATACTCTCTCTAAAAAATCCCGGCACAAGAAGCTCAGAAGAAAAAGTTTTTTGCCTTCCGGAAATAGAGCCTGCAAAATGTTCTGGCTGTCTGCTCTGCGTTTCCGTTTGCCCCACAGGATGTTTCGTCACTGAAAAACACAACGAAAACATGCACATTCTTGCCAACACTAGCGCTTGCACAGGCTGTAGTCTTTGTGTTGACATTTGCTATAGCGGCGCTTGCAGGGTCAGTAAAGCTGTGAGCCTAAAAGAACTCGTTGACTCTAAAAATAAACTCCTAGCTGAAATACCTGTAAATCCTAAGCTCTTCAGTGAAGAGGCTGAAGACAAAATTGCCCGGATGTTTAATGCTCCGATTTATCGGTCCTGATACAAGCTTTACGCGCAGTTATAGAATTATTAAGCATCGGAGCTTCGTTTCCTTTCAATAGTTAGTTTTCGCAGTCTTTCAGTCTGCGGAAACTACTTGTCTTCTTTACGCAAAGGCAGAAACTCCTTCCGGCCGTCCGGATATTCAACCGTAATAACGTCCGGTCGATCTTCATCTATATAAGAAACACTGACTCCGTGTGCAAAATGTTTTCTTTTAATCTCGTCAGCGATAGTAGGATCATCTTCCAAACTCAGAAGAAAAGGCTCTAAGTAGTTCTCAACAAAATCATTCGCTATCTCATTGTTTTTTCGAATGAAGGCTTCAAGATCTTTCTCTGTAGAGATCTCTCCGTATCCCTGTAGTATTTCAGTAATCATTGAAGTGTTCAAGCTAGGAATCCGTATTGGCTTGGAATTGCACGTAACACGTAAACAAAAAAGAAATAATGAGGAGGAACCAGAGGCAAAGGTTTTCTTGGGTCGCTCCTAGAGCCGCCCTACCCCCATTCAAGGACCCAGCGCTAATCCTTCTCGAACCTCCTCGAAACTATTTTAAGTCAGACAGTTGAGGAAATTCCTCGAAAAATTCCGTTAGGTCACCTCCCGATCGTTAATAATTTGCCTGTTTTCCGAAATTGCGTATAATTCAGTTCTCCTTTGGAAAGGTGGCAGAGCGGTTGAATGCTCCGGTCTTGAAAACCGGCGATGAGCGATCCTCATCCGTGGGTTCGAATCCCACCCTCTCCGCCAATTTTTATTCTCACCGCGATCCTCCCTCTTAAACATCCGCAAACAATCCAAGTCATGGCAGACGTGTCTTATCTTTTTATTGTCAGACGTGGAGCTTAAAGTGTTCTACCGTTCTTTAGTCAAAACACCTCTCTAATGATCTCAATGCCTTAAGGAACTCACATTCCGGTCAACTGGATTTTTGAATCATTGGAATGAGAAACTTTTTGTTTTCTAGAGATGCAACGTACCGACAATGAAAAGGCCCGTTTCCGGGCCTATCGGTGTTTTCTTTCGCTTTCGCTAGTCAGCTTGAGGTTTTCGACCCAACCCCTCCGGGGAAGTTCCCTGAGCCAATGCTTGCTGACGCACTCTCTCAGATCAACGCTTCATCGACACACCTGTTGTCGATGCTCCATTAAATCTAAGAAATGGAAAAAACTTTGTCAAGTGAGACTCAAACAATCTTTCTGAGAAATTTAATAAAACAAGTAACTAAATCGGCATTCGGGGATACCTGAAGAAAAGGCGCCTCTTTCGAAGCGCCTTCATTAGTTAATCAAGACTGTACCGAATCGGTACCTGAATCTTCATCCCAGCATTCGGAACATTAAAAGCCGTCCCGATGATCCGATTGCTCAATTCTTGAGATGCTGAATCGAGAGGCCCCTTCCCGGATTTCTTAATGACTGAGGCACCGGTAACTTTACCGCTTGAGTCGAGTGTGAATTCCACTAAAAAGACGCCTTCCATGCCGGCCCTTCTCGCTGCTTTCGGATAGCGTTTATGTTTTTCCACCAAACTCACGAGCATTGCAGTGATGCTCTTCTTTTTAGCTGCCTGCTCTGCAGGGGCATGTGCAGCTGCGCCCGCTTTCGCTTCGGCAGATTCAGAAGCTTTTTGAGCTGATGGTTCTTTCTTTTCTACCTTGGGTTCTTTTGGCTTCTTAACCGGTTTCGGCTTCTCTAAAGCTTTAGGCTTGGGTTTCTCAAGTTCAGCCTTCTTCGGTTTAGGCTGTTCAACGGGTACAGGGAGCGGAGGTACCGGTTCTGCTTCAGATTCAGGAAGCTTTTCTTCTACAACCTTTTCAGGTTCAACTTTAAATTCCGACTCATCTGTAAGAAGTTTTTTAGGTTCTTCGATGACCGGCTGTGGCAGAGGTTCCGGAAGGACTTCCGGCGTTTCTTCCGGTTGGATTTCCTGAATCTGAGCAAAACTCAGTTCAATAGTCCGCGGCTGTTGAGCGGGCAGCGGAGCATCTGTCTTTAAGGTGCAGCCTGCCCAAGCGAACGCACAGGCAAAGGCAGCCAAAGCAGCTTTGGAAAGCCGCTTGGCTTTAAGTAACTCATTGTCTTTGCGTGAAGGGCTTAACATCTCAATTCTGCGGTGCAGCTGCTTTAGTACTGATTACGAAACGGCCTTCTCTATTGACTTTCGCCAAGTCAGCCAAATAAACAAAAGCTTCGAACGGAGCCTTCTCATCAACCATCAGGTTGAGCGTGCCTTCAGGATGCTCGGACAAGAAACGGGAAAGATCCTCTTTAGGAATTTCCTGATCGTTAAAGAAATACTTCCCGTCGGATTTCACACTGATCACGAGTTCCGCCGTCTTTTTCTTGACCTCGGAGTTCCGGGCCGCAGGCAGCACGACATCCAGCACGGGTTTGCTGAATGTCATGGTCATCACAAAAAAGATGACCAGCATGAAAATCACGTCAATGAGCGGCGTCAAATCCACCCGAGGCTCTTCTTCGAGTTCGTCAAACATATCTGTCTCTTAATTCTCAAGCGGCTTTTTGCTCGATTTCTTCTAAGTTCTGAGCGCAGCGGCAGGGCTCACGGCGAATGTTTAAGGCTCGATAGCTGTATTCCACGGCTTCAATACGAAGCTCTTTAACTTTGAGCATCAGGTAGTAATAAGCCATCAGCGCAGGAATTGCGACTACGAGGCCCATCACCGTCGTGATCAGAGCAGTCCAAATACCGCCCGCGAGCACGGTCGGATCCGGAGAAACGTTCTCAGAAATGGTGCGGAAAACCGTCACCATACCGACAACCGTACCCAGCAAACCGAGCAGCGGAGAAACAGCGGAAATTAACTTGAGCCAAGTCAGCGCGTTGTTCACGGGCTTGAAATGCTTGTGGAACAGGTAAGCCACTTCGGCGCGGATGTCGTCGGAGTGAGCGCCGTGCGTCATGACGATGTCGCGCACAATGCATTCCAGCGGATTGGTGCTCTCCCCGAAATAACGGCGGATGCGCTCCGGCGTTGCCTTGTCCATTCCGTAAAAATGCTTCTTGAATCGAGAGAGCACGCCTCTCAGATAAAGAAAATTCCAAACGGTAATGTAAAGAGCAAAGACTCCGATAATCACCAATGCGACACCGGCGAATCCGATCAGGTTATAAATCTCTTTAAAGTCCATGTTTATTTATCATTACGGAAGTTTTCAAGAAGCTCCAAGCCCCAGGCTCCGGCCTGAGTCTGATCTTCAACCGTCGGATGTTTGGCGGCTTCATCCAGTCTGGCCTGACGTTCGGGTGTCATCGGTTTAGCGCCGGGCATCTTGGCCATGGCGGCTAAGATCTTCGGATCAATCTTGCCCTGCCAAACGCGAAGGCCTTTGAAGTTCTCGCACGAGAACTGACCGGCAACTTTATTGACCCAGGCCTGTCCGCGCTCGCTGTTGGGATCGCCGCCCATCGTTCCGAAATACGCAATCGGTTTGGCTTTGGCTTCTTTCTGGAATGCCTGCCAAACTTCATCCGGTGTGCCCTTGTCGCACCAGAAACCGGCGAAGATAAAGTCATAATCCTGAGGATTGACGTCTGCCGGCAGTTTTTTAAGATCGGCGCCGGGAATCGCAGAAGCGATGGCGCGGGCAATGATCTCTGTGTTTCCGGTAACAGTGGCGTATGCGACTAAAACTTTCATTCTTTCCTCTTGTTTAAGCTTTGTATTTCTGCTGGAGGGCAAGGAATTTTTCTTTGGCGCTTTCGATTAACTTGTGCTTTTCACGGCCGACATACATTGAGTAAGCAACTTCGCCGGAAGTTGTGAAGAAAGCTGCGAAGTGGCTCTCACGACCCATGAACGGCATGGTCACAAAGCCGATCTCGGAAATGTCGCCGTATTTAAAGTGACCTTGAAGCGGGCTCTTGCCTCCCATCAGATTGTAGTAGCCCATGGCTGCTTTACCTGTCACGAGTTTGGTCTCAACTTCGATGACATTGCCGAGAGCAGTTACGATAAACGTAATTTTTTCCCATTCGGCAATCGCGGCCCAAACGCTTTCGAAATCGGAACCCGGAGCAAAGGTGGCGGAACCTTCGGGAAGAAGATGGGCTGCTTCCTGAGCGGTCACGGAGAGCGCCTGAGCAATCGTCTCCAAGGTGACGGGACGGCCGCTGTTTAAAAGTTCATTGATTTTGTTCTGCTGTTCAACGATTGTTGTCATAGGTTTTTCCGATTAAGTTATTGAAAAGTTGCTGAAAGATTAGTTTTCTGAAGCGGGAGTCTGATCGCGCTGTCGCACACCATATCCACAAGCTCCAAGTCATGAGTGATGACAAGAACGGCTTTGCCCTCGTCAGAAAGCTGTCGTAAGGCTCCGGCAATCCGATGAAGATTTGCTCCGTCTAAGCCGCTTGTCGGCTCATCCAAAATAATGACATCCGGCTTTTTGGCAAACGCGCAGGCAATCACAAGCCTTTGCTGCTGGCCGCCGGAAAGCGAATGAGGATGACGATCTCTGAGTTCTGTCAGATCAAAAAGCTGCATCAGCTCTTCGGCGGCTTGTTTGCCGCCGCGGCAGCCTGCGGCTTCCAGACTGGTCAGAAGTTCATCAAAAACCGTTCGCATGTACAGCTGGTGGTCGGCATTCTGCAGAACGACCGCGACATGTCTGAGGCACTCCTGAGGTTTTACCTTCTTGCCTCTTATTTCTAATGTTCCTTGGGTAGGCTTATTTAATCCTGTGAGAATTCGGGCCAAAGTCGTTTTTCCGGTCCCGTTCGGGCCGAAGAGTCCCGTGATTCCCTTACGCAGTTCCAGATCAGTCCCGTTGAAAATCTTGTCCTTTCGCGGATAGGCAAAGGAAAGGTCTGAGACCTTCATGACAGTTTCTTTGCCGTCAGACGACGGCGGAAGCTCGTGTCTTTTATCTTCGACATCGACTTTTCTCAGACCATAACGTTCTCTGACTTCGTCGCTCAGATCATCAAAAGTTCCTTCCTGAACGATTCGGCCCTTTTCCATCACACAGACGCGGTCTGCTACGCCTTTTAACCAATACAGGCGATGGTCGACAATGAGGACAGCAACGCCCTTCTCTTTTAAGCGAAGAATCTCTTGGGCCAAATCCATTGTAGATTCAGGATCCAGATTACCGGTCGGTTCATCCAGAATCAGTACCTGGAGCGGTTCCATCATCAAGGAAGCCAAGCCGACCTTCTGTTTTTGCCCTTGAGAAAGTTCATGAATCGTGTTCTTTAATACGGAATTCAAGCCGAAGCGCTGAGAAGTCTTCGCAATGAGATCACGGATCTTATCGGGATGCATGCCTCTGGACTCAGGCTTAAATGCCATTTCCTCTTCCACACCAAGCGCAAAGAACTGGCTTTCCGGATTCTGAAAGAGCGTTCCGACGCGGCTGCTGATCTCGTGCAGTTTCAGCATTTGATTGTCTTGACCTGCGACGCGAACGGTTCCTTTAAGTTCACCTCCGAAATAATGAGGGCAAAGACCGTTGATCAGGCGAATTAAGGTGGATTTACCGCAGCCGGATACGCCGGTGCAAAGCACTGCTTCGCCGAGACGAACCGTCAAAGAAATATCTTCAAGGGCGTTTCTGTCGGAAAAAGGATAACGGTAAGTGACGTGATTCAGTTCAATCATCTCATTGCCGCCTTAATGTCGGTAGGAAAGTAAATTTGTAGTAAAACCGCTGCCATGCAGATCAAAAGAACCAGAGTAATGGCCGTAAGGTCATGTTTGCTGAATCCTCTTCTGTGCATAGAGCCCGAATTGCTGTCGGCGTGAAGTCCCTTAAGCTCAGCTGCAATACCTAATTCATCGCTGGTTTTAAGAGCTCTGAAAAGAAGCGGCGTAAAAAGCAGACGAGTCGTGCGAATCGGATGAATCGTGCACTGCCACGGATTGATCTTGAAGCCTCTGATCTTCAGAGATTCCCAGATCTGTTTCACATCTCCGGCAAACGTCGGGATAAAACGAATAATCACAGCAGCCGGAAGATAAATAATGAACGGAAGCTTGAGCTGCTGGAGGCCGTTCAAGATGTTCTGCAGTCTTCCTGTAAAGGCCATCGGCAGAATTGTGTTCATCACTGTCAGGGCTCTCAGGAACGGAATGCACAAAGAGCCGAGTTCCAAACTTTTTCCCATAGAAGGAATGAACAGTGCCAAGATAGAAGCAAATCCGACGGACAGCGCCATCATAAGAAGCGCCACGGCATAGCTCACAAAAATCAGCTTGTAGCGGCCGAGCGCAAACAGATAAAGCAGTGATGCTGCAAAAAGCAGCAGCTGAGAATTCAGGGAAGAAAGCGCAATCGTCATCACTGCCGCTAAGGCGGCAATGAACATTTTGCTGCGAACATCCAGCCGCGTTAAAACATCAAACTTAGAAGCGGACGATGCCTGCATGTCTTAATTCCTTCATAGAACGGTAACCGGTGTAAAGACCGATCAAAGAACCGGCGTAACCGATCAGAACAATCGGCAGAACCACTGCCATCAGGGCCGGAGATTCGCGCATCATGAGGTAAGAAACGGCAAGCGACAATCCCTTGGAGAGGAAGTCAAAGCAGCCGACGCCCCAGAAAACAGCGCCTTTCCAGCCGAGGCTTTTAACAAATTTCATCACCGCTTCGGAGACTAAAGCGGCTGCCAGCATGGGCGGAATAAGTGTGACATTTCCGCCCAAGAGCAGGAAGTTCACCAGTGCGCTCACGATAACAAAGAGGCTCAGCGTTCCCGGCTGTCTTACTTTGTAAAGCATGATCACCAGCAGTGTGGTAAAAACCACATTTTTAAGCAGAAGGCTAACAGGATTCATTCCTCCGCCCACCATAGCGATTAAAACCGTGGAGAGTTTTGCGGTCGCGGCAAAAACTCCGATCACCACGAGGTCACGAGCACCCCAGCGGTCACCGAACCTTCTGAGCCAAGAGCGGCTTTCTTTTCTCTCCAATGTCATTTCCGTCATGTTGATTTCCGTTGAAATGAATCCACAAAATTAAAAAGTCTTTAAAACTTCCTAAAACCAACCGCGGTTACTTTGGATCACACCGCGATCGGGTTTGGTAAAACTTCAACTACTTTTAGAACTTAGCCGAGAGCTTAAAGTTCACATGTCTGCCCGGCTCGTAAATAGAGGTTTCGTAGCCGTAGCGCTGATTGGTAATATTCAGCACTTCGAAGTTAGCTGTATAAGCTTTCTTCGGACCGAAGTGGTAACTCGTAGCAAAGTTAAAGGTAGTAAATCCGGCGATACGAGTCGTATCACCCGTACTCTTGGAGTAGGATTTGTTTGCAGTACGGCTTCTCAGATAAGTATCCGTCGTCCACAGGCCGTTAAAGAGCGGATATTGTGTTCTCACACCGTAACGCGCTGTAAAAGCGGGTGTGCCGGAGTCATAGGTAGAGACACCTGTTGACCACTCCGTCTTTCTTCGCATCCAGGTTCCGCTCGCATACGGATTTAAGTAGTCGTTGATCTTATAGCTCAAAGACAGCTCCGCACCGAAGGTTTTAGCTTTATCTGCATTTACATAACGGTTAACATCTTCTTTAATCTGTTCAGTCGAGATGTAGTCCGTTGCATAGTTGTAGAAAATCGCAAAGTCGGCATCCAACGTCTCTCCCGTGTATCTGGCACCGAGTTCAAAGTTGTTGGATTTTTCCGGATCAAGATCGGGATTGCCAAGGAGAGTGCCCCCACCCATAGTGCTCATAAGGAACTTCTCTTGCAGATTCGGAACGCGAAAGCCCTGCGACCATTGAGCTCGTAAAGCAGTGTTTTCCAACCCCTGCCAAATGACACCGAGATTAAAGACCGGACGGCTGTGACTATCGCTGCCTGTCGAGCCTGCGCTGCCGTTGTCTCCCCTCGGCATATTCTTATCTCCCACAAGCTGACCATTCATAAAAGTCTTCATTGAGATGTTTTGGTCAGCTTTGGCTACGGTCATCTTAGAATTAACCCATGTGTAGCGAACCCCGTAATTTAGAGTGAAATCGTGCGGCAGCTGGGACTCCATTGCTGCAAAAACGGCATTAGTCGTTTCTCGACCTTTATTAAAACGATCCGTTACCGGGTTAACATGCACACTCACTGTACCCCTCGGGGTCACAGTAGTCGTCTCGGCTAAAACATCTGCAGTGGTGGAAGCTTTTAATCGATCCTGAGAAAATTCGTATCCGGTGATAAGGAAGTTATTCTCTCCCAACTGCCAATCCGCCTGAAGGCTCGTTCCGATCGTTTTAATCTTGTTGTTGGCATAGTTGTCCACAGTGCTTTTCACCAAGTCACCATCCGCATCGAGCTGGGGACCCGAACCTACGTGGTTGAGCATCTCCTTGTGGTTGTTTTGCCAATAAGCATCCCACCGGAGGCGTGTGAGATAGCTGGTGAGGTTTTTCCCTTCTGCGAATACACTGACCTTGTCGCGTTTCCATTTGGGGATGCGAACAAAAAACTCCGAATTCGGATCATTCAGATAATCCCAGCTGGAAGAGTTAATGTCGGAATCAAAAGTTTCCGCGCGAACACCTGCTGTGAAATGTTCGTTAAAGTCATAACTCAAGAATGCGCTAGCGTGCTTTTGTCTAAAATCCGTTCCGTCTTGGTAACCGAGCGGGGTTTTAACATTTCCGTGACTTTGATACCCGGCATCAAGCTGGTAGTTCAAACCTTTGTAGTTACCACCCAATGAAATAGATTCCGCCCAACCGTGACCGGCGCCATTCCAACCAATGGAGGCTTCACCTTCAAAAGGTTTCTTCGCGCCCTTCTTGGTGATGATATTGATCACGCCGCCAATAGCATCCGAGCCGTAAAGAACCGAAGCCGGTCCTTTAATGACTTCAATACGCTCTACCGATGAGGGGTCGATAAGCAGAGCGGGACCGGACATCGATTTGTGTTCAGAAATTTTCTGTCCGTCGATGAGAACCAAATTACGGAAAGCATCTTCACCGCGAATGTGGATTCGTTTAAGACCCTGAGAACCGTCAGAAGTAACTTCCACACCCGGAACATCGGCTAAAAGTTCGCCGATATTTCTAGCGGAAGAGTCAACAATTTCCTGACGAGTCAGGACAGAAACGCTCATAGGAACATCCATGAGCTGCTGTTCAACGCGGCCGGCGGTGACAGTCACTTCAGAAGTCTGAACAGTTTCTTCGGCCTGAAGTGCGAGCGAGCAAAAAGTCAATGCGGCCGCGGCCGTCAATTTGAAAGTAAGATTCGTGGTCATTTTGTCTGAGATTTGAAGTAGTCGAGGATGTGCTGAGTCATACGGCCCTGCCAGAATTGGCCGGGAACCGTCAGTTCAAAACGGTTTCCGACGGGTGCCAGGAGCCCTGCTTCAGTCCAGTTATCGATTAACGGATTCCACAAAGTTGCAAACTTCTCAGAAAACTCGTGAGCCAGTTGGGAAGGGTTAAAGAAATTCAATTCGAGCTGCTCAGCGACCGCGCGTCCCAGTTCCCAGAACAGAGGCGGTTTGGTCATCATGGCAATCGGTTTGACGCCGCTTTCGACAGCCTTGGCCCAGGCATCCGGCTGGCGGTGCTGCATGAAGCCGTAACCGCTTAAGTTGCCGCCGGCGCCGGGACCGAATGCTAAGCAGTCGGTGCGGGTCTTTGCGTAGTAGTTATAGAAATTGCGTTCGCGAGTGTTGGAAGCCCAATGAGAAATCGAAAGGCGCTTCCAGCCTGCTTCGTGCATGCTGTTTACCGCTTCCTGGAACATGGCTGCGCGCAGTTCATGATCCGGTCCGGGCGGCAGCTTGCCGTTTTGAATATATTTGTGCAGCGGAGACTTCTCAAACACACGGAGTTGATAGCAGTCGATGCCGTCGAGATTGAGTTCTCTGCCGATGCGTAAGTCTTCTTTCCAAGTTTCCAAGGTCTGGAACGGAAAACCGTAAATCAAATCAATCACGACGGCGGCCTGATCGTAGCTCATCAGTTTTTCAAGCTGACGGATCAGGGTTTCCTTATCCGAACGCCGGCCGACGGCCTGACGGATCTTCGTATCAAAGCTCTGAACACCCAAAGAGAAGCGATTGGCGCCGCCTGCTAATGCGGCTTCCATTTTGTCGGCCCCGAAACCTGACAAACGGCCCTCGTAAGTGATTTCGCAGTCGTTGGCGAGCGGAAGGTAGCGACGAACAGCTTTAATGACTCTTTCAATATCAGAGGCTTCTAAAGCGGTTGGTGTGCCGCCGCCGAAGTAGACGGCGTGGACGGGCTCGCCCTTCTGCACCGGTTTATCCGACCAAAGCTGAAGTTCTTTGATCAGCATGTCGGCAAATGCTTTGCTTTCTTCTTTATTGCGATACGGCTTGATATAGAACAAGCAATACAAGCAACGGGTTTCGCAGTAAGGAACGTTGATATAGGCCACCGTTCTGCGTGTACGAGGCTTAGAGACAAGTTCGGATAGGATCGCCGGCATTTCCGTAGGCAGGAGCATGGAGCTGTCCATTCCCGGATGGATATCAATCTTTTCGGGAAAAGCTTCGACAATAGGGTTCTCAGAAACTTTGGCCAGCCAGCGGCTGATGTCGTCTTGCCCTTTGCTTTGGAAGGCATTAAACATCGGGACTGCTTTCTGTCGGTCAGTGTGTTGTGCTTGCATAGTGCTAAAATATTGTATTGATAATGATTATCATTTGAATAAATTTAGCGCTAAGACAATTTTAATACAAATGCTTATCATTATCGTTTACCCGAATCCTTGTAATCAATATGTATAAAAATTTAACCGGTTCGGATTGATCTGAATTTTTATTAACCATTTGAGACTTTCGTTTAAAACAGTAGTTTGAAGAATGGTTAATCTTTGAATAAAAACGGACAAAAGGAAAAAATTCGTGACTGAATTTAATATTCCGGCACTTCAAATTGAACATATTTCGAAGTCTTTTAACGCCGGTAAAAATCCAAAAAAAGCCCTTTCGAATGTGAGCTTTTCGATTGAACAAGGCGATTTTTTCGGTTTGCTCGGCCCTAACGGAGCCGGAAAAAGCACTTTGATCGGTGTACTGGCCAAGACTGTAACGCCTGACAGCGGAAACGTTTCTGTTTTAGGTTACGACATTCGCCGTGACTGGCAGCAGTTCAAAATGGCGATCGGCATCGTCCCGCAGGAAATTACTTTCGATCCGTTTCTGAGTGTATGGGAGACATTAAGACTGCAGAGCGGATATTTTGGCCTGCGTCACAACGATAAGTGGCTCAACGAACTGCTTGAGGTTCTGGATCTTGCCGATAAAAAGAAAGAAGGCGTCATGCGCTTGTCCGGCGGTATGAAACGCCGCGTTCTAATCGCCCAGGCACTTGTCCATAAACCGCCTCTGATTGTGTTGGATGAACCGACAGCCGGGGTCGACATCAACCTTCGCCACTCGCTTTGGACCTTTATGGAAGAGCTAAACCGCAAGGGACACACGATCATTCTGACGACCCATTACCTTGAAGAAGCAGAACGACTCTGCAGAAATGTCGCCATGCTCAATCACGGACGCATTGCGGCCTTAGAGAACACACGCGATCTTCTGAAGGAATACTCCAAAGACCGTGTTGTTTTTACTCTTTCGACTCCTCTGCCCTCGGACTTTCCGATTCAGGTAGAAAAGCTTCAGGACGGATTCTATTGCCTGAACTACGACACCCCGGAAGGTTTAAGAATCCTGCTCGGCGAGCTTCATAAGCGAGGCTTAGAGCCCGAAGGTTTAGAACTCGGCAAAGCCAATCTCGAAGAAGTCTTTATGAGGATTACCTCTAAATGAAATTCAAAATAGAACCTCAGCCTTACCGCCCCGGAGCTTCTTTTCTTACGCTTTTGGAAAAAGAGATACTCCGATTCAAAAAGATTGCATTGCAGACGATTTTTGCACCGGTTCTCATGGGACTTTTGTATTTGCTCGTGTTCGGGCAAGTCTTAGCCGGCAAAATGCCGACTTTTGACGGCGTGAATTACCTGCACTTCCTTGTTCCCGGTCTCGTAATGATGACGATGCTGCAGAACGCTTTCGGAAATAGCTCTTCTTCGATGCTGTCTTCGAAAATCATGGGAAGTCTGATTTTTATCCAGCTGCCGCCCTTTGCCGGCTGGGAGCTGTCATTAGCGATGATCGGCGCCTCTATTGTACGTGCCTTAATCGTCGGCGCAGGTGTTTTGCTTGCTTCGTTCCTTTGGTCTCCTCCTCCGATGGACCATATTCTTTGGATTTTGGTCTTTGGGTTTATGGGCGCTGCTCTTATGGGGTCCCTAGGCCTTATCTGCGGATTATGGGCTGATAAGTTTGATCAGGTCGGAGCTTTTCAAAGTTTTGTTATTCTGCCGCTGACATTCCTGTCGGGTGTCTTTTACTCGATTAACCAGCTGCCGCCAGTTTTCCAGACGTTGTCGAGATTTAATCCGTTCTTCTACATCATTGACGGATTTCGGTACGGGTTCTTCTCCCAAAGCGACTTCAATCCTTGGGTCAGCCTGTCCGTTGTAACGATTTCCGGCGTAGCAGCCGTAGCCTTTGCGACATATTTATTGCAGGTCGGTTACAAAATCCGCAAATGATTGTTAACGGAGATTAAGCACGAACAGGCTATTTGGACAGTCGACAAAATAAAGAATCGCCGGTTGCTCAGGTACCACGGCATATGAATCCTCAGATCACTGCCGTTCCTTTCGGCTCCTGAGAGCCAGCTGGCTTCTTCCTTGCTCAACAAGCAGCGCTTGCGCAACAGAATGATCAACGCAAACTTTACCGACCGGCTGAAGCAGAGTTCCAAGCGATTTAGCCATCACAATGGCAACCGGAATACCGATAATGCTGCAAAAACAGCAGACAATCTGTACCAGAGTGAGTATGACCATCGGGATACCTAAGAAGATGACGTAGACTGCCTTCAGAATAAATCCATAAGTTTGCCAAAGGATATTTTTATTCGCATCGCCGTCTATCTCAGATTTAGAAACCATGTCATAGGAAAACGGCAGGAGCAAAAATTTCGAATACTGGATGAGACCTAGACCGATCGGCGCTGCGATGATCGTAACAACAAACAAAAGGCCAATCAGAAAAACGAGAGCCGCCGTAACAAAGCCTAGAAATGGGATGTTCCAAATAATATTTCCTAAGGTACGCATTCAATATTTCCAATCAAGTAAGAGGCAATTAAGCGGAGATATTTTACTGAAGAGGCCTTCCTGAACTCGGGTTAGACGGCGATAGGTCATTGTCCGTTACGGGTTTTTCTAGCCATCGCATAATTCAAATCATCGGCGCGAACTTGAGTAATCTTATTTCAACAGAAAGTGAGTTTTGACGTCCTCCTGGCCATAAATGACGAGGATTCCATACCACCTCTGCAGCGGCCGTAGCCTAGTGCTGCAGCAGGTT
>ERZ791903.803-NODE-803-length-37346-cov-15.639672_pt1 | contig 37346 bp, 41 predicted proteins | sample MGYA00510148_ERZ791903 | MGnify/ENA primary metagenome ERZ791903 (study PRJEB30046, sample SAMN00792080) | human gut metagenome | study: EMG produced TPA metagenomics assembly of the A metagenome-wide association study of gut microbiota in type 2...
CTGCAAGCATACAGTTATAGATAAATCGGCTGCAGCCGATTGTTTTTTCTATTTGCACACGTTGTTCTGCATTTGGATAGATTCTTATTTTTACTGCCCGATTTATTTTTCTCACCTTATTCCTACATATGAATGATTTCAATCATCGTTTTTTGAACAATATGTTCTCTTTTTATTATTATAATACAATTCCAACATGCGAACAAGTGTTTTCTTTTTCGTTTATAAAATTCTTTTGAGCATTTATGCTCAGATCTACAATTCATCTCCCACCTATAGAGGAAGGAGAATTCTTACTATGTTATGTTAAAGTAATCTCCTTAAAAGAACGGATTGCGTAATCTCTCTCTGTCATTTATCAAAATCTCCTTTTCGTCTGAATCGTCCTTTTCGGACGCTCCACTCCCATCCCCTTTTATTTTGACGGAAGCTGCCATATAATGCTGCTTTGCAGGACAGGTATCTTTTGGAAACAGTGGGATGTTTCCTGTGCTGAATCAAATACCTTTATCCTTCTATCCATCTGCTGAATGCCAAAGGGAAAGGTCGGCCTTCCTGCAGATCCTGGTCTTAACTTATTTTCTTTAATAAATATCAATCAGTTACCTTCGCTCCATAAACCATTTGTCAAACTCATAGAAAAGATGACATTCTTTTCCATCAACCATTACTGTATACATGATTCCGGTCCCGCCGGCCTTCCGGCTTGCGCACCGTTCCTTTGCCTTGATCCGGTCAATCTGGTAAACTGTACCATCCTCCCAGATAAAAGAAACCGGCATCATGATTCCATCCGTGTCGAATTTTGCGGTTACTTCCACATATACCTTCATATTCTCCATCATTCTGCGTCACCTCCCATTGAAATATCCTACCGGATGCACTGTGTGGGAACCCTGTGCATCCAAATCTGAAAGAAGCTTATCCTGATACATAAATGCTCTCTGGATACTGAAATATCCGAATCTCCGACGGATATCATCCACGGCTGCATCCATTCTAGCCTGCTTCTCCCGCCTCTGTTCATCCATAAAAAGATCCAGCTGAACAGGAATCATTCCGGTTACCAGATCAGCCGCCCGTATCCCTAGGCTCCTGATCGGCTTCACCCAGTCATAATTCTCTTTAAACAGCTTCCATGCAGCATGCATGATCTCATCTGTAAGATCCGTTGGCTCCCGCAGATGCATTTGTCTGGAAAAATGATACAGCCCGTTGTCCCGGATCGTGATCGCAACCACATTACATTTGAATCCATGCTTTCTGAGCCTTGCCGAAACACTTTCCGCAAGTGCCATGAAGATGATCCTGGCATCCTGATCCGTTTCCAGATCCCTTGGTGCTGTAGTACTGTTTCCGATGGATTTGATCGGAGCCGAATATCCTTCTGCCGCAACCTGCGAATCATCCCATCCGTTCGCAAAAGAATAAAGAACCAGTCCCATCTTTCCTAATTGTCTCTCCAGAAAGTCCGGATCAGCACATGCAAGCTCGCCAATCGTCCGGATCCCATACTTTGTAAGTCCTCTCCTGGTAGACCTTCCTACATACAAAAGATCAGATGCAGGGAGTCTCCAGATTAAATCCTTGTAATTCTGCCTGTTAAACTCTGTGATGCCATCCGGCTTCTTATAGTCACTTCCAAGCTTAGCAAAGATCTTGTTCCAAGATATCCCGATACTTACCGTGATCCCCAGTTCCTTTTTCACTCTCCTGCTAATCTCCTCTGAAATCTTTCTTCCATCGCCCTTTAAAGAACTGCTTCCCGTAACATCCAGCCAGGACTCATCACAGCCATACGGCTCGATCTGATTCGTGTAATCCGAATAGATCTCACGGAGCATGCCGGAAAACTTCAGATACAAATCCATTCTTGGCGGAACAAAGATCAGATCCGGACAGGCCTGCTTCGCCTGCCACAGCGCCATACCAGTCTTAACGCCTTTTCTCTTCGCTATATAATTTGCTGTCAGCACAATGCCATGCCTCGCTTCAGGATCTCCTCCCACTGCTAATGGCTTTCCGTCAAGCTCCGGATGATAAAGCATTTCCACACTGGCATAGAAACAATTGGCATCACTGTGGAGCACTATTCTGTCCATCTTTTCACCTCATTTTTCAGAACAAATGTTCCTGTGCTTTACAGGTATTATATATCGTTTTTAAATCCTTGTAAAGTAGCAGATATGTCGTATTTATAGATTTTAACGCTATTTATGTTGATTTTTTATTATATTTGAGTTATAGTGTATATAGGCAATTAATACCTGCATATGGAGGTGTATGATGATAAATAAGGATTTTGGATCTATTATTTCAAGTAAGAGAAAAGAACACAGACTGTCTCAGCCCCAGCTGGCTGCTCTTATGGGGGAACGCGGATTAGATGTAAAAGCCCATTCCATCAGCAAATGGGAAAAGAACGTAAATCTGCCAAATGTTATGCAGTTCTTTGCACTCTGCGAAATTCTTGAGATTACAGATATCAATAAAACTTTTCAGATTGGGAATAAAGAGAATCTTTTCTCCAGATTAAATAAAGAAGGCCAGGACAAAGCTATTGAGTACATAAATCTGCTGATCAAAAGCGGCATGTATCTCCGTGAAGAACCTGTTATTTATCAGTTTCCTCGCCGAAAGCTCGGCCTCTTTGATCTTCCTGTTTCAGCCGGAACCGGCCAGTTCCTCGATTCCGACCGATTCTCTGAAATAGAAGTAGGCGATGAAGTAGCTGCCAGTGCAGATTTTGGTGTCCGTGTTGCCGGAGACAGTATGGAACCGCTCTATCTGGATGGACAGATCATCTGGATACATAAACAGGATACACTTGAAGAGGGCGAGATCGGAATCTTCTTCCTTGATGGTGAAGCTTACGTAAAAAAATACCATCAGACAGATTCTGGTATACAGCTTATCTCATTAAACAGCAAATATTCGCCTATCAACGTTTCCTCAGAGTCCACTCTGAAAACATTCGGCAAGGTTGTGGGCTGAACATACAAAAAGGCTGATGCAATAGTGATTTTGATATGCTCCCTTCTAAGTAGACAAGAGAAATAATAAAATCTTGTTTATTTAGAAGGGAGCTTTCTTTATGGCATTCAAACATAAATTTACTTATGAAGAAAAAGTCAAAATAGTTTCTGAATACATTGATGGAACATATGGGTTCAGAGAAATATGTAAACGTTATGATATTAATCAAGGTTCTTTAAAAGATTGGAAACGACTTTATGAAACCTTTGGATGGAGCGGTTTGAAAACCGGTTCTAAAACTACTCGTTATTCAAAAGAAACTAAAGAGGCAGCTGTTAGAGATTACTTGTCTCATGAGTTTACATTCCCAGAAATATTAAAAAAGTATCAGATTCGTTCTGGAACTCAACTCAAAAAGTGGATAAAGAAGTATAATGGTTGTGAAGTATTAAAATCTTCTGGAACAGGGGGAAACAATATCATGACCACAGGCAGAAAAACCACATTTGATGAAAGGATCGAAATCGTACAGTATTGTATTGCACATGATCATAATTATGCCGAAACAGCCGAAGAATATCAGGTATCCTATCAGCAGGCACGTAACTATACTATTAAATATGAATCAAAAGGTGTAGAAGCTCTAAAGGATAATCGTGGAAAAAGAAAATCTCTAGATTCAATGAGTGAGTTAGAAAAACTCCGTGCTGAAGTTAAAATCTTACGTGCTGAAAAAGAACGTGCTGAAATGGAGGTTGCATTCTTAAAAAAATTAGAGGAGATCGAAAGGAGGCGGGGCTAAACCGAATAAGAAACGAAATTTTCTATCTGCTCATTATGTAAGATTGGGCATGTTTCCAGAGCAGCCTATTATAAATGGTTAAACCATAAAGAAAGTGATAATGACAAATTGAATCAGAAGTTGGCAGAAAGATTGGAAGAATTGCATAAGCAGCATCCGGACATGGGATATCGCCGATTAAACGACAAATTATATCATGATGATAAAATCGACGTAAACGACAAACGTATCTTACGAATCTGTCGCAAAAAGCAGATAAAATCCACTTTGAAACATCGTTATGATGGTTGTACCAGACCTTCCAGAAATCCAGGCTTCATCGCAGAGAATGTTTTAAACAGAGATTTTCATGCAGATATTCCAAACGAAAAATGGGTAACCGATGTTACAGAGTTCAAATACGGCACATCCTTCGACGATATTCATAAACTATATCTTAGTGTTATTTTAGATTTGTGTGACCGACGACCTGTAGCATATGTTTTAGGTGATTCGAACAATAATCAACTCGTATTCGATACTTTTGATCAGGCAGTAGCCTTGAATCCAGATGCTAAGCCGATTTTTCATAGTGACAGGGGCTACCAATATACATCCAGGGCATTTCATCATAAACTGGAACAAACTGGAATGACTCAAAGTATGTCACGTGTTGCTCATTGTACAGACAATGGTCCAATGGAAGGGTTCTGGGGAATTTTAAAACGAGAAATGTATTATAAGAAGAAATTTCATAGTAGAGAAGAATTAGTCTCCGCGATTGTTGAATATATAGATTATTACAGAAACGACAGACCTCAACGAGGTCTCTGTATTCTAACTCCAATGGAATACCATGACATGCTTATGGCAGCATAAAAATGCTACCCAGCATGATCTGGGTAGCAAAAAAACTATATTTTTTTAATTGTCTACTTGACGGGGCGCACACCAATTTAGTGCGACAGCCCCTTCTTAATTTTATTCTATTTTCCCAGCCTCTCTTTAATCTCCTCCATCTCCGGAATAGCCGAGATTCCGCCGCGGTGTTCCACGCACAAGCTTGCCACCGCATTTCCCACACGGCCAAATTCTATCATCTGTCCGCAGGTCAGGTGTTCCGGTTCTGTTTCTGCCTGAAGGAAAGATGCAGTGAAACCGCCCCAGAAGGAATCTCCGGCACCGGTTGTATCCACCACCTGAGATGAAAAACCTTCTGCTTTTACAATTCCATTTGCATTTCCAATTAATGCACCATCCCGGCCAAGGGTAACTGCTGCCAATCGAACCCCCTGACGAATCAGGTATCGAAGTGCTTCTTCCGGATCCTCATAAGGAGTCAGAAGCGCCGTCTCTTCATCTGATATCTTCATGATATCCACATAGGGGATCACCGACTGCATCCGAAGCTGGGCTGTCTCTGCATCGCTCCACAACGCTGCCCGGTAATTTGGATCATAGGAGATAAGGGCACCTCTGCTCTTGGCCAGATTGAGTGCTTCATAGGTTGCCGTCCGGGATGGATCATCGGTCAGAGACAGGGAACCAACATGAAAAACTCTTGTATTTTCCAAAATACTCTTATCAACTTCTTTCATGCAAAGCTGTGTATCTGCTCCCGGTTTACGGGAAAATGAAAACTCCCGCTCTCCGTTTTCTTTCAGACTGACAAAGGCCAATGTAGTAAAATACCTGTCATCCTGTATGAGATTTTCTGTATTGATCGCGGCTTTCACAAGGGTTTCCCTCAGAAAATCACCATGCATATCCCGGCCCACTTTTCCGATAAACGCTGTTTTTAATCCAAACTTAGCAGCAGTTGCCAGCATGTTGGCCGGTGCACCTCCCGGATTCTGCTCAAACAGACGCATTCCCTGTTGTGAAACGCCTGCTGGAGTAAAATCAATCAGAAGCTCTCCCAGCGCTGTGATATCCGCTTTTATTCTCATACGAATCATCCTCCGTATTACAAGTTATATGTACAATGGATGTGCCAGCCAGCCCTCTTCCAGGCAGCCAGCCACATCCATTTGTCTCTCACAAAATTCTACTTCCGAATCGCTATATTTGCAAATTCTACTTTCGCATCCTGTGCCAGCAGACCGATTTCATACTCCGGTTTCCGGAAAATACGATAGGTAAATGCCACCTGCTCGTCCACGAACACTTCTACCATGTCATGGTCCACTGAAATCTTAACGTCAATCGCCGCACCATTTTCGATGGCAAAGGTTTTCTCTGCCACGCGCACGCCATCCGGTCCCGGTTCAGTTGCCTTCGGAACTGCCTGACAGGACTGCTCCCAGAACGGATCCACTCCCATCGGCAGGGACAGAAGCGATACACGCTGCATGGCCACATCAAACTCCAGGAACAGGCATCCGCTTGCCTCCCGATCTGATTTTAACAAAATGCCAAAGGAATCATTTGCCTCTTTTGGAATAACCGTACCTGTAAACAGAAACTTTTCTTCCGGCTGTTCCAGAAAACCATATGAAGTTGTTCCACAGCCATCCAGTTCAACGGTTGTATCTCCATAGAGCTTATATTCTCCCATAACCGGAAGATATTTCCAATCAACCTTTTCCCTAAAGCAAGCTACATATTCTTCCGGAAGCTTCACATCCAGCTGACCATCTTCCGTTGCAATTACCTCATGAGGAATACAGAAGGTTCCGCCCCAGTACCACTCACCGCGGTCACTGTTTTCCGCCCGATCGTGTGCCCAGGCGAAATAGAAACGGCGTCCATTATCATCCTGCATGGATTTTGCTGCATAGAAACGGCGTCCTCCGATGCCATCCTTCTTTGTCTTTTTCCACGGTCCAAATGGAGACTTGGATGTACGATAGATGGTATTCACGAATTCGGAAAAACGGGAGTAGGAAAGATACCAGGTATCACCTATTTTATACATCTCACTGCACTCCGGACAATTGGTGTTGCCTGCCGAATATAACGGACCATAGTACTCCCAATTTACCAGATCCTTCGAACGATACAGCACGATACAGCCTCTTCTTGTAACCGGCATATCCAGTCTTCTGGCTGAAATCAGGATCCAGTAACATTTATCTTCCTCGTTATAAAATACATAGGGGTCGCGCCAGTCAAGCTTTTCATATAACTCTATCATCGGCGTGATAACCGGGTTTGCCGCATCCTTCGTCCAGGTAATACCGTCCTCGCTCGTCGCATGGCAAATCGTCTGCTGATACTCAGCGGTCAGGCAATATCCAGTATAAAATGCATGATACTTTCCTTCGCCGTAGATAACAGAACCCGTCCATACACCGGAAGCATCCGGCTCATCGCCCTCACCCGGATACAGTGCCGTCGGCAGCTCCTCCCAGTGCACCAGATCCTCTGAAACGGAGTGGCTCCAGGTAGTACGCAATCTCGCCGGATATACCGTGGTTCCTGGCGGGGATGTCAGTGAAAAAATATGATATTTGCCTTCATGATAAAACGGAATCGCATCACCGGTAGAATCCGCAAATGACATTTTTCTGAAAAAGTCCATATCTGCTCTCCTTCTCTATCAAAAAACTATTTCTTCTTTCTTAAAAGTGCCAGATTTCCTTTCTGGGAATCCAGAACAACTGCGCAGGCAATAATCAGGCCTTTTACAATGAGCTGCCAATAGGAGCTGACACCAATCAGGTTCAGACCATTGGAAATAATACCAATTACCATTGCTCCAAAAACAGTGCCGCTGATGCGGCCGCGGCCGCCTGCCATGGATGTTCCACCCAGTACGCAGGCTGCAATCGCATCCATTTCATAGCCGCTTCCGACTGAAGGCTGTCCGGAATACATTCTGGACGCTAACACCAGACCGGCAAAAGCAGACAAGGCTCCTGAAAGTGTAAATACGATAATCTCTACTTTTTTAATCGGAACACCCGAAAGACGTGCTGCCTCTCTATTTCCACCAATCGCATATACGTAAGTACCAAATTTTGTCTTTGAAAGCAGAAAGCTGAAGACTGCAATTAAAATAATCATATATACTACCGGAAGAGGAATAATGTTAAACAGATATCCTGTACCGATTGCAATAAAGAATTTATCTGTAATACGGGTAGACTGTCCGCCTGAATAGACATAGGCAATACCATTGCAGACATTCATCATTGCCATGGTAATAATGAATGCCGGAACCCGGAATTTCGATACAACTACACCATCAATCAGACCAGCCAGGATTCCGATTACAATTCCGGCTGCAATTGCCACGCCAATCGGCATTCCCTGGTTTACAACGAAACCAACGGTTAAGGTACCGCTCATCGCCACGATCGCTCCTACTGCCAGATCGATATGTCCAAGAATAATAATTAATGTCATTCCCAATGCAATGTATGTATTGATTGAAATCTGTCTGAGTACGGAAATAATATTGCCAGGTGTCAGGAATTTATCCGTTGCCAGAGCAACAATCACACACAAAATCACAAGTACTCCAATAATTCCCGTATTTCCTGTAAACACAGACAATATAGAATTGCCTGCTGTCGATTTCTTTTCGTTCATCATTCTTCGCCTCCCGCTGCAAACTGCATAATTCTTTCCTGATCCATCTCATCTTTTCCAAGCATTCCTTGCATCTTACCGGCCTTAATAATACATACGTTGTCGCACATATTGATGATTTCCGGTAATTCACTGGATACCATAATGATTGCTATTCCTTCTTTTGCCAGTTCATTGATAACCGAATATATCTCAAATTTAGCATTTACATCTACGCCTCTGGTCGGTTCATCCAGAATAAGCACATCCGGTTTAATTGCCAGCCATTTTCCGAGAACAATCTTCTGCTGATTTCCACCGGAAAGGCTTCCTGCTTCCACCAGTTCCACCCGGTTTGCCACTGCCCTGATACGAAGTTTCTCTTTATAATAATCAATCACTTCCTGACATTTCCGATCGCTGATCGCCACTCCATTGATATAGGAATCAATAGAAGCTAATGTCAGGTTGAATCCAACCGTATTTTCCAGTACCAGACCCTGTTTTTTCCGGTCCTCCGGTACCAGCCCGACTCCTGCTTTGATTGCCTGAATCGGAGTTGAAAAATGAACTTCTTTCCCCTTTAAAAGGATGCTGCCACTCTGATATTTTCTAGCTCCAAAGATACATTCCATGACCTCGCTTCGTCCGGCTCCCACCAGACCTGCAAATCCAAGGATTTCTCCTTTTCTAACCCGGAAACTAATATCCGAAAATACACCTTCACAGGTCAGATTCTTTACCTCCAGTGCAGTTTCTGCCTGTTCCAAATCATTGTAATCTCTTGCATAAAAACTTTGAAGCTCGCGTCCTACCATCATCGCAACCAGTTCATTGGCATTGGTTTCCGATGTTTTCTTTGTTCCCACATAAGCGCCATCCCGGATGATGGTAACCCGATCCGAAATCCGAAATAATTCCTCCATACGATGGGAAATATATATAATACTTACCTGTTTCTCTTTTAATCTCTCAATAATGCCAAATAACTGCTCCACCTCATCGTTGGAAAGTGACGAAGTCGGTTCATCCATTACGATAATTCTTCCATCAAAGGAAACTGCTTTTACAATTTCCACCATCTGCTGCTGGGCAATAGTCAATGTCTCTACCAGTGTATCCGGCTGAATATTCACACCCAGATTCGCCAGCATCTCTCCGGCCCTGCGGTTTGTTTCTTTCATATCCACAGTGCCAAACTTTGTCTTTATTTCTCTTCCCAGAAAAATATTCTGTGCAACTGTCAGATACGGCACCAGCACAATCTCCTGATGAATGATTCCGATTCCTTTTTCCTGTGCATCGGAAACACCATTTATCTCCACATCCTGACCATTGATTCTGATTTTTCCACTGTCCGGCTTATAAATTCCTCCAAGGACCTTGATAAGCGTCGATTTTCCCGCTCCGTTCTCTCCTAAAAGCGCATGAACCTCGCCCATTTCCAGGGTAAAATTGATCCCTGATAATGCATAGATCCCGGAAAAACTTTTCTTTATGTCTATCATTTCCAGAATTGTTTTTCCCATAGAACCCTCCGTATTTCTTTATAGAAATGCGGCAATGAAACCATCTCCGCATTTGTCTGTTTTATCGTTTTTTACGATCCGTTTCTGCCGTTCCCGGCCAGAACGCCTGCAGAAACATCCGGATATTACTGCCAATCGCTCAGAGTCTTCTCAGCCTCTTCCTTCTCTACCAGATGAGAATCCAGATATACTTTCTTTTCACCCAGCTCAGTATCGCCGCCTACATATTTCTCAGCTGCATCAAATGCATATTCCGCAATCTGAAGCGGAACCTGGCATGCAACTGCTGTAAATTCGCCATCCAGAAGTGCCTGTTTTCCATCCGGAGATGCATCGATGCTATATACACCAATTTCTCCTGTTTTGTTTGCTGCTTTAATGGCTGCTGCTGCACCCAGTGCAGACGGGTCATTGATACAGAAGAATGCTTCCAGATCCGGATTTGCTGTGATAATATCCTCAGCCAGTCCCATGGACTGATCCAGTGCAGCACCACCATCCTGCTGTGCTACGATGTCAAATTTGTCTTTCTGATCACCTAAGCCCTCAAGGAAGCCATTTACACGGTCTACGCAGCTTTCATTGGACGGGAAATCCAGGACTGCAATTTTAGCTCCATCCGGATAATCCTTCGTCATCTGCTCGCCAACCAGCTGACCTGCCATATATGCATTGGTTCCAACAAACTGTGTTACAAACTGGTCAATATCATCATCAATAACAGCTGTATCTACATTGAAAATCGGAATGCCTGCTTCTGAAATCTCTGCTAATCCGGAAGTAATACCTGTAGAATCAACCGGGATAACAAATACTGCATCATATCCGCTGTTTGCACAGTCAGATAACTGGCTCAGCTGCTTATTCAGATCGTAATCCGGATCCAGACAGGTATAGGCAACTCCATTCTCCTTGCACAGCTCGCTAAGTTTTGCATCAATGGAGCTCTGGAATGTATTGTTCAGTGTATTGGTACAGAATGCAAAAGATAAATCGCCCTTTTTAGCTTCTCCATCTTTTACTTCTGTTTCTGCTGCGGAATCTGCTGCCGCTTCAGTTGTCGCACTGCTAGAAGAACCGCATCCTGCTAACATAGCTGCCATCATACATACGGAAAGACCTGCTGCTGTGAATCTAAGACTTTTTTTCATGAATTTAATCCTCCTGTTTTTCTATCACTCTGATAATAAATGTTTTCGTTCCATTTTTAATTTTACGTAAAATTTTCTTCTTCTGAAGGAGTTCTCCTGTCTGATAGCTAAACATTACTCCTTTCAGGCAACTTCCGTCAATAGTTTTCTGGCAAAGTGCACTAATTTCAGCGATATAGCCATCTTGTTTTATGTGAATTTATGAATTTCTATACTCGGTTTTTATTTTTTACGTAAATTTTTATTTTGATATCGTTTCATTTTGTGCTATACTAGTTACTAGAAAATCGATCGTATTTCAAAATGACTGTAAATCACACGCAAACTATCAGGGGGAAATTTTATGACAATTAAAGAAATCGCTGCCAGGGCCGGTGTCTCCATCGCTACAGTCTCACATGTTATCAACCATACCCGCTATGTCAGCCCGGAACTAGTGGATAAAATCGAAGCTATCATTGAAGAAAGTGGATATTCGAAAAAAATCAAAAAGAAAGTACAAAAAATACGAAGCGGACGCAGTTCCCAGATTGTTGCCGTTCTTCCAAACATAAAAAGTGCTCTCTACTGCGATCTCTGCAACCAGCTGCAGGCTTACGCAACCAGCCAGGGGTACCAGTTTTACACAGCTGTCAGCAACGACAATCTGGAGGAAGAACAAAGTATACTGAAAAACCTGATTTCCAGTGCCAAAACAATCGGTATTTTTTTCTCACCCACCAGCAGCAATTCTTCTGACTATTCGTTTCTTTATGAATCAGGGATCCCCTTTATCTGTGTTGAGCGTTATATTTATGATGACACCACTCCCAGAATCTTATTTGATTATCATGCCGCCTTTCAATCTGCTACCTCATATTTTTTTGAAAGCGGCCACGAAAATGTACTGTTTCTTGTGGAAAAAACAGACAGTCTTGCCAAACAGGAAAAAATTGCCGGATATGAAAAAGCCTTGCTGTGTGCCAACCGGACTCTGAGCAGCTCCTGCATCGCTGAGATAAGTCTGTATCAGTCCTACGATCTCATCAGCCTGAACATCCAAAAAAGCATCAGCCGATATCTTCCTACCGCCATTATCACCGGCGGCAACCGACTGACCATGCTCCTGCTCAAGGCACTTCGGGAACTGGGAAAAGATTGTCCTCGTGATATTTCCATCATCGGATTTGATGATATGCTCTGGTGTGAATTGACTGCGCCGCCGCTATCCTGTATTCACAGAGATATCAGCCAGATGGCAGAACTGGCATCACAGGCACTATTCGACCGTATCAACCATCTCCCCGCATCCCCTCTTGCCCGGTATGCCGATATTCATCTGGTTCTGCGTGACTCCACTCGTATAATCGATAACGGCCCCCTGGGCGAGCAGGCAGTTTCACCTGACAGCATTTCTCTCTCCACGGAAGAAAAAGCACTTTTGAAAAAGGGCCATTACCAGGTTGCCGTCTCATTTCACTATACGGGAACCGCATGGGCAGCCCTTCACCAGAAAGGCATCCGGGATGAATTGGAACAATATGGCATAGACATTATTTCTACCATGGATGCCCATTTCGATCCGGCACTCCAAAACATGCAGCTTGAAAGCATCAAAATGCAGCATCCTGATGCGGTAATCGCTATTCCCAGTGATGATGTAGAAACCGGCCCCGCCTTTCAGGAGCTGTCCAGGATGACACGATTGGTTTTTCTGAGCAACGTTCCGCAAAATTTCAACCGCAACGATTATGTCTCCTGTATCTCCGTCAACGAACGGGAAAACGGCACTAACACAGGGCGCATGATCGGTGAATATCTGAAGGATAAAACTCATGCTAAAGTCGGTTTTATCATCCACGGTGCCATGTTTTACGGCACTACTGAGCGTGATAACTATGCCGAAAAAATATTGCGGGAGTCCTATCCCAACATTGAAATCACTGCCAGAAAGGGATTTATTCAAATTGAAAATGCCTACAAAGTATGTCTGGAAATGGTCACAGAACATCCGGATATCCAGGCACTTTACGTCAGCTGGGACAGGCCGGCCCTTCTTGCCATCAAGGCCTTAAAAACTTTGAACCGGACGGATATCGCTGTCTTTACCACGGATCTGGATTTCGAGATTGCGCAAGAAATGAATCAAGGATTTGTAAAAGGGCTCAGCACCCAGAGACCATATGACCAGGGAAAAGCTGTTGCTCTTGCAGTCGCTAAATCCCTGGTCAGTGATAACGTTCCAAAATATATTGGAGTACAGCCTTATGTAGTTCATGAAAAACAGTTGAAACGCGCCTGGAAGGATATTTTCTTTGAGGCACTGCCGGAAGAGTTGGGAGGGTAGTTTTTATACCCAAGAGGGGCTGCCGCACAATTTGTGCGACAGCCCCTTTTTCTATTTCAGAAACTGTGAATAGTAACGAGATCTGTCAGATCATATAGTTCTGAATCACATTTTGCAGGTACTCTTTATACTGCTGCCGTACATCTTCCGGTCCGACAATCCGCATCCCGGATCCGATACCGGTAATCCAGCCAAAGAACTGTGAGCTTACCGCCACTGGCACTCTGGCTCTGAAATGATCCTCTCCATGAGGACACATCCATACATCATGACCAAAACGATCAATCACAACACCGGCCAGTTCATTTCTGCATTCCAGTGTGACTTCCACATCTACACCGCCATACATACCAAACGTTTTCTTGGCAAATGCAGCCAGATCAAAATTTTTGAATGATTCTTCCCCTTTACGATCAGCCTCCAGAATCTCTGTATCCCGCATTTTTGTTTAATGATTCCGGCTGCTGCATCATAGGCCACCAAATAGTAATTTTCATCATCCCATGTCAACGCCCACGGACTGACAACATAGAAAGCGCCATTCTTTTTAAATTTCAGTTCCTTCTTAACTGTCCACTCCGCATAATGGAATTTAATCTGTTTATTCTCATAAATAGCCGTGTGAATATAATCCACGTTATAATACACCGTTTCATTCCCTGTCTTCGGTCGGTTTACGATAAAGACATATCTGGAAAGCCTTTCGGCATCTGTCTTACAGCAGAGCTTCTCCAGTTTCTGTATCAATTCCTTGGATTTCTTTTCTGTAATAAATTTTGAAGACTGAACCGCATCCACCAAAAGCTTCAGCTCCGGCAATTCAAAATCCCTGGCACCAATATAATAACCCGGACACTTGCCTTTCTTCTGCTGGATATTCAATCCGAATTTATCAAGAATCTCCATCTCTGTATAAATTGTTCTTCGATCCGTACTGATCCCATATTCCTGATCCAGAATCGTACACAACTCCGATGCATTTAACATATGTTCATCATCGGTACGTTCCAGCAGGATTTCCATCAGATATAACGTACGGAGCTTCTGAGCAAATGAAGCCATAGCACATCACCTCATAATTTCACATAGGTCTTGCCCTTCAATGTAATTCTCTTTTTCTATCCATATTATCTTGGCCAAAAATCTACCGGCACTACCTCAAATCTATATTTCTGCTTCGCATTCGGATACTTCTCCCGATCCACTTCACTGCAAAACATATCGTATGGTCTGGCACATGTTTTATAAGGCGGATACAATGCCTGATAAATCACCAGCTTCTCACCATTTTCTGTATGCTGCGCAAAAGCCAGAATCCGGTACAAGTACTCCGCTGTTTCCAGATTTACATTTTCCCGTTTAAAATGCTGGACTACATCACCAATATGAAATCTACATTCTTCCATTTCGAACTAGTTCTCCTTATCCATTGCCATATGTATCATTCTCTCGAAGGATTCTCTGAAATGCTCATCATCCTCCGATGTTCGTTTTCTTGGTCCTTTTAAGTGATTCTTTCCGGATGCCCTTCGTGCCTTCTTATTCAGATGCCGTTCCATAAGCATCTGGTCAATATTCTCATTGGTATACCATTTCCCGGACTGATGAATCGCATATGCATTTTTTCCAAGTGCCATTGCAGCCACACCGTAGTCCTGTGATACAACAATATCGCCTTTATGGCAAATGCTGATCAGTTTATAATCCACGGCATCTGCTCCGGCTCCAACTACGATCACTTCACTGTAATCAGATGATAACACATGATTGGTATCACACACCAACGTTACCGGAACATTGTGCTCTTTTGCAACTTTTTCAACAATACCAACTACCGGACAGGCATCTGCATCAACAAAAATCTGCATATCTTCTCCTTTAATTACACATAAACGGAGTGCGAACCTCGATGAGATTACCACTCGGATCATACAGCCTTACAAGCTTCTGTCCACCTGCAAGTTCTGTCAGTTCTGTGGCATATCGAACGGAATACTTACCGGATTCATATTTTGTAAGCAATCCATCTATATCAAATTCCTCGAAGTACAGTTCCATCATGTTATTGAATGGCGTAGAAGTCTCATCTAGCGTCTTCCCCCATACGTCAGCATCCTGCAAAACAAGCCCCTCCGATAAGATCACATTACCTTCATTTTTAAGAATCACTTGCAGTCCAAATAAGTCCCTATAAAACTCTATGGATTTTTCTATATCATCCACCACGATCAGTACATTTTTCAGCATATCCGTCACCTCACAATCCGCTTTGTTATTTCTTCTGTAAATAATACTTTTGATTACTTCTCTACATACCGTCTCCGATAATATTCTATCGTACGATACTCGATAATATCTTTCATCTGCTTCTTAAAAGCATCAACTTTAATTACATCTGCCAATTCATCTCGGATTCCCAGTGCATAGCCATCCTTATCTATAAAAAAACCTTTACCAGAAGCTTTTAAAAACTTAATCGGCATGCTTTTGGCTTTGCTTAAATGCTGCTTGTCTGTTATCTTTTGATACTCCTCATAAGAAGTTACTTGTGGAAAATCTTTCCAGTTCGTTCCTCGATCAAAGAACTTTTTCCAGCTCTCCACTACCTCAGCATCTGTAACAGCCAACCGTACATCTCCCTCGTTATAGAAGCTGTACAGAATCGGCATCTTATACACTTTCTGCATATCCGTTGTTTCAATCAACTGCAGGAACTCTCTTCCTATTCCTGCGTAAACCTGGAGTTCTTCCGCCGATAATTCATGAATTTCATATAAAAAATCCATATATCGTTTAAACGGATTTTCTTTCGAATGTTTCATACAGTATTCGTAAATATTATCATCCATATTCGTAAAAAGTTCCATACGTGTGGGAACTTTTCCATCAAGCAATTCTTTCACGCGATAATATTCCTGTTTAATTCTTTCCTGAAGAGACAACAACTTTTTGTCCATTTCCCGGAAGAGATCGATCAAACGCATATCAAAATCCACGATACAGTCATCTGGATATTCAATTTCAGAATAGTCATATGCTGTTCTTTCTCCGACACAAGCACCACCGTTCAATAAAAACGGTGCACGCCCGGCCTTCTCGTAGTTTCCAATAAAATCAAGTACATTTACATACTCTTTTCCCTTGCTGATACGCAAACCACGACCTAACTGTTGTAAAAACACCGTAGGGGATTCCGTCGGTCTCAGAAACATAACCATATCAAGAGAAGCAATATCCACACCTTCATTGAACATATCTACAGAGAAAATAACCTTTATCTCCTGATTTTTTAATTGCTCGATTGCTACATTTCTTTCTTCGGAAAATTCTCCGTCAGCATTACTATATACCGCTACAGATTTTATGCCTCGTTTGCAGAATTCCTTTGCCATTTCCTCGGCATGCATTCTTGAACTACAGAAACCCAGGGCACGTTTGGAACGATATTTTTTGTAATATTTATAAATCAAATCATATCGTTTTACATTGCCAATATATTTATCATTCAAATCCTTCTCATCATATCGGCCTTTTACCAATTTGAGTGTTGAATAGTCTGTTTCATCATAAATACCATAATAATGAAACGGAACCAATGCTCCTTTATTGATTGCTTCCTTCAATGTAATCTCATATGGAACATTATAATCACAAATTTCATAAATAGACTTTCCATCCATTCTTTCCGGCGTAGCAGTAAGACCAAGCATAAACTGTGGTTTAAAATAATTCACGATTCTCTGATACTGATCTGTAACAGCATGATGAAACTCATCAATCACCAAATATGTAAAGTAATCCGGCGCAAAATACTCCTCTGTCAGATATTCGCTTCTGCCAAGCGTTGCCACAGAAGCAAAAATCACAGATTTTCCAATATCCTTTTGTTTTCCATCGAAGAAACCATAGTCATCTGAATGACGAACATTTTTAAAGGATACTGCTGCCTGTTTCAATATTTCTTCTCTATGTGCAACAAACAATACCCTCTCATACTTTGCAGAATCAAATGCTGCCAAATAGGTTTTTCCTACACCAGTCGCAGCATGAACCAAACCACGCGAAGCACCTTCCGCCCTGCTGTTTTCCAAAGCGCAAAGTGCTTCTATCTGTGCACCTCTTGGTTGAAACAGCACTTCAACTTTTGTGTCCGGATCAGTCTGGTCATATCGTGCAAGGTCTTTTGCAACCGCAGGTTTATGCCAGTTCTTTGAATATGCTTTCAATTCTGCATCATCAATTACATAAGAATGATTTTTAAACAAATCCTCAAACGTTTCATAAAACAACTTAAAATTCTGACTGTCCTGGCTGCTATTGAAACGATAATTCCACTCAATACCGGAGGTTAATGCACTTCTGGAAATATTTGATGAACCAATATATATTTCACTTAAGTTCTCATGATGAAATATATATGATTTGGGATGAAACGAGCGGTTCTTATCGTTATAAAAACGCAATTCCACCTTGTCACCCAATTCCTTTTTAAGAAGATATAATGCAGAAGGCTGTGTAATTCCCAAATAATTTCCAGTAAGAATCCGAATTCGAACACCACGATGCAAAGCTGACTTTAAATCTGAGAGCAGCATTCTTACTCCTGATTCCATAAGGAACGATACAATAATATCAATCTGCTTTGCCCGAGCCATGCTAAGCTTTAACTGATACAGCAGATATCTGCTTCTATTTTTGTCTCCTGTCATGACATCTGTGGGTTCAATATGAAGTTCTTCTATTTCTGAATTTTCCTCAAAATTAGATTGAGCCATTTTTCTTCCCCTCTTCCCGGACGCACATCCGAAGTAATCCACTCTTCTTCTATCGTAAGTTCCGGTATCACTTTAATAAATTTGTCAAAAGTATCTTCTGTAAAATCTGTAAAATAACGACCATTACGCTCTCCTTCAAAATTACTATATTTGAAGGACGTATAAATCACCCCGTTATCTTTAAGTGCAATACACATTTTTCGAATCACGGGAAGAAGTTCCTGCTTTGGCAAATGCAAAATAGAGGAACATGCCCAGATGCCTTCATATTTACCACTCGCATCCAGGTCCTGAAATAGCATTTCTTTAACTTCTATTCCAGTAAAAGCACTGGCTAATTTACAAAGCTCAGAGGATCCATCCGTTGCCTCCACTCGATATCCTTTCTCAAGAAAATACTTTGTATCTCGACCAGAACCGCAGCCGAAATCTAATATCCTTGAATCTACCGGAAGCATTTTAGCAAACCGCTCCTGTACAACCGTAAAATCTACCAAACGAGTCCCCTGGGCAAACATATCCGCATTTTGATTATAATATTCTATTGTTTTGTCCATGAAGTTTCTCCTCAATCCTAACTCATTTCATGTGCCTTCGAATTTTATCTATCAAAGTGACATCTGCTGGTAACCAGGCAACACTATCTAACTGATCCCTTGTAAGCCATTTTGCCGCTTCTGCTTCCTTTAATTCAAGATGTCCTTTTCTAACCTCCGCCCAAAAACAATCCATCGAAAGGTGAAAGCTTGGATAATCAAACTCTATCGTATCAATCAACTCACCGACCTTAATTTCCGTATCCAGTTCTTCCATAATTTCTCTTACAAGTGCCTGCTGTGGTGTTTCTCCTGCTTCTACTTTTCCACCTGGAAACTCCCATCCTCCTTTTAATTCACCATAGCCGCGTGCTGTTGCAAATATTTTATTCTTCTCTTTTATGTTGTCGCAGATAATCGCTGCAACCACCTTTACTGTCTTCATGTATTTCATACCTCCAACCATTTATGCCGTAATATGTGACTGTAAATATCTTAATAAATCCTCACGCACTGCATGATGCATTTTCATAGTGACCTTCGTAATTGGCTGCATGCGGCCACGATTGTCCTCCTTCTGGGCATTTCTGGCTTCTAATATATCAAACTGCCCCATATAGTAGAAGCTTGTCTCCGCATCTGATTTTTTTACAAATAAATGTTTTCTTTCAGCTTCAAGTACATCCTTCATGTAAGAACTGTCCAGGCCTTTCCCAATCTGCGAATCCCATTTAAAAATCAGATCATCCTCAAAAGCATCCGCATAGTTTTTTTCATCCTGACTTTCCTCTTTGTGATATGTAATAAAAATGAATACATCATCACCAATTCGTTTCATACCATACATAATCGAAGATAAATCCTTGCCACAATTCATAAGAAGGCTTACATCTCTTCTGGAATACTTTTCATATAATACAAACGGCCCATCTACAATTCGCCCCGAAAAATACTTATCCTTATATCTGGCAATACCTACTTTTATAATATCTTCTACCTGTGTGTAGAACTGAATATGTGCAAGTCTTTCTGTGTAACTTTTCAGTCTTCGGATCATTCCCGATTGATCATTTTCCAGAATATCAATCTGACGAAATTTCTGATATTCAGCTTCTTTACTTACGAAATGTCCTTGCAGCACCTGAATTGCCTCATTTACCTGTGATGTGCTGATTTCAATTCCATATATTTTTTGGTATTCTTTTATAAAATCTGTAACCAAAATATGATCTCTATAAAGCAATTGACTTAATATTGCAAGTTCATCAGGGCGCACTCCTGAGAGAAGCGTTTTGGACAAGTACTCCAGTGTTAATTTCTCCTGTTCGTTTAGGCCATTCTTGTATTTATCCTTTTCCATTGCCTGCATAAAGGCATAATATGTTTTATATTCTCTAATAATTACCAGTGGATCAATTTCCTGATTTTCATAGAAATCATACAGAAGCGGAACCCGCCCTAACCGATTCTTCAAAGCGACATAGCTTTCTTTGATCAGCGTTTTCATCCCTTTGATTTTGTCAATAGACTTAAATATCTTATCCTTGGAAATCTCATCAAAATGAACCGTTGAGGCACCTGGTATTGTACTATTTCCACTGATTACATATTTGCGAATTACATCAGCGTTATAAGAACGATCTCCTGATAAAGCTACCGGAATCATAAAGTTATTATTATAGTTTCCAATAAAATCCAAAATAACAACATATTCCTTTCCAGGCGCCTTTCTAAGACCTCGTCCCAACTGCTGAATAAATACAATCGGAGACTGCGTCGGTCTAAGCATAATAACCTGATTTACCTCAACAATATCCACACCTTCATTTAATATATCTCGTGAAAAAATATAATCCAAAGGCTGCATCTCTTCCGTTGTATCCGCTTCATCCATTGCCAGTCTCTCAAATGCCTTCTGTCGTTTTTCTTCGCTATCAGCACCACTAAGAGCAATTGTACGATATCCCAGAGCATTAAACTTTCTCGATAATTCTTCACACTCCTTAACACGACTACAGAAAATAAGTCCCCTTACACGATCACCGCTATAACCATAATATTCCGACTGTTCAATCACATGCTTCACTCTCTCATCACTGGTAAGCTGATTGAACTCATCATCTGTCAGCTTCGTAGCCTGCCATGTTTTGTCATCCAGGGAAATAACCTCACTGACGCCAAAATAATGAAATGGACAAAGCAGATTGTCTTCCATTGCCTGCTGTAAACGGATTTCATGAGCGATCTGATAATGAAAAATCTCATATATATTTTTGCCTTCCTGATTATCATCTCTTTTATCCGGTGTCGCAGTCATACCTAAAAACAACTTCGGGTTGAAATAATCAATGACCTTTGTATAAATATTGTTGGAACTATGGTGAGCCTCATCCAAAATAATGCAATCAAAAGCATCCGGCTGGTACTGAAACAAATGTGTATCCCTATTCAAGGTTTCTACTGTGGCAAAAACATAGTCTTTCTCATATTCATAGAACCCTGCTCCCAGCAATCCCATTGTCACTTTCCTGTCAAAAACTTTTTCAAAAGATTTTTTAGCCTGCTTCGCAAGTGTTACACGATGAACCAGAAATAATACTCTTTTAAAACCAAGCTCGCGCATAGCAAACGCGGATGCATATGTCTTTCCGGTTCCCGTGGCAGAAATCAGCAATGCCCGCTCTTCTCCCTGCTCCAAAATCTTTCGCAAATTTGCAATAAATCTCTCCTGCATAGAGTTTGGCTTTAATCTATATTTTTCCAGCGACGGGATTTCTTCGCTTTTCGCGATCTCCCGCTGGTGTTTTATGATATTGTAGCGTTCTTTATAGACTTCATAAAAATCCTCGTATGGCAAAGCATACTCACTGTTCCAAAGACTGTGAAACTCTTCTATGATTTCTTCTGCAACCTCGCCACTTTCCGTAGAAATCAGTTTCGTATTCCACTCTTTGTTTACCGTCAGCGCCGCACTTGTCATATTGGAACTTCCGATGATGATTCGATAAATCTCTTCTTTCTTGAAAATATATCCCTTCGTGTGGAAACCATTTCCTGCTGCTTCCACATCGTACATTTTCAACGTAATATTTTTTAATCCATTAAGTTTCTCAAGTGCTCTCGGCTCGCTGAAATTCAGATAATTGGTCGTAAGAATTTGTCCCTTAACGCCCTTTTTCTCAAGCTCTTTTAACGTCTGAAGAAGCGGTGTTACACCACCCATCGTGATAAATGCAACACTGACCTGAAACTGATCACAGCGCAGCAATTCATCCTCCACAGATGAAATAACCTTCTTTCCTTCTTCCGGATTATTCGACACAAATGCTGGCTTATATGCCAGATTTGCCGCAACGGAACCATTTATATAAGCGGCACTTAAGCCGCTTTTCAACTCATTGATTACATTCACATCCACTGATCCAATTCTTCCTCTTATTTTAAATTTCTTAAATGCCTATTAAAATAAATATCTTATTCATTATTATACCTTACATGTAATAAATTGTCATAAATAACTTTCCGTATTTTCTTGCTTTCCTTGTTTCTTTAGTATCCTTTCATTCAGTCAAATCAAATAGCCGCGACCCTAATCAGCCTCAGCTATTCTAAACTATATCATTCAGTTTCAAAAATCAAACTCATCCGGATCCAATCCTGCATCTTCCAACACTTCTCTTCTTTCATCCGGATCCATAAATTCCAACTCATCATAATCAAGTCCGGCATCCGCAAAAGTATCGATCTCATCGTCGTCATCAAAGATGCTTTTTTCATCATCCTTCATCATTTCGTCCATGAACTGAAACTGTGCAGCACGTTCCCAGCTATCCAATTTCCCGTCTCTGTTAAAATCAAACATTTTATCAAAGCCAAACATAATTTTCCTCCCTCTGACTTCCTTATTTTTCAGTTTCCACTTCTGTTTTCTTAACCTTCTTTTGATTATCCAGAAGGCTCTTCTTGCTGATACTGCAGATTGTTCCGTGATCTGTAACTAGCACCACTTTTTCTTTTGCTTTCTTCCCGATTTTATCATAGATTCTTCCGGCACTCCTGGAATCTCCGAGCACGGTATTGGAACTGTTTGCTACATATCCGATCTTTCCCAGACCTTCATAAGTTACTTTAATTGCTTCCTTGTCATACTCATTGTCTGGTTCTTTTTCTAAACGGATCTTCGTTCCTTTTTTCAGAAATTCTTTTCCGAAATAATGATTTGTTCCTGTCAGTGTGAAGTAGATTTTACTCATTGCCCTTCCTCCCTCTTCCGTCCAAACATCACCTACCTCTTCCATTTTTTCAATAAATTCGTTGATTTCCTGTTTGTTCATAGTGTTCATTCTGTAACCTCTCTTTCCTCTTTCACTCTTTTTGACTTCATGTTCATTATTGAGCTTGTTGTTAATTGATAATTCAAGTATAATAAACTCTATACAAGAAATACACGTCTTGCATGAGGACTTAAATATTGATAATCTTCATGTTTAGCGATATACGGGGAGGAAATTCTCATGGGTAAACAATCCACCAGGGAAAACAAAACAATTTACCAGCTTTACCGAGAAGCGGCAGGACTTACAAGAGCAGAGGCCAGTGAAAAAATGGATGCTGTCTCTGATTCAAAAATTGAAAAATTTGAATATGAAACACAAGAACCTACGCCCTATGATATCCTCCAGATGGCAGATGCCTATAAAAGGCCAGAGCTTTGCAATTACTATTGCTCTCACAAATGCGAGATCGGCCATCGTTATGTTCCAGAAGTAGAAATGACTGATCTGTCAAATATCATTTTGGAGACAATTGCCAGTTTGAATGAAATCAATCCTCTTACTGGTCGTCTGATCCAGATTGCCCGTGACGGTAAGATCAGCGATGATGAAATGAAAGATTTTGCTTATATCAGTAAAAAACTTAATGAAATTTCTTTAGCCATAGACTCTTTGAATCTTTGGGTAGATAAGACTGCCGGAGAACAGGGGCTTAATCTTGAGCTCCTAAATGCCGAGAGAGAAAAATTGAAATAATCCATAACGCCAAGAAAGGCAATGAACCATTTCTGACTCATTGCCTTTTCCTTTACATACGCTGTAATTGATTGACGATACTTTCTGTTTTCTTCCTCCTGATCGATTATGAATGTGACGTCACCAATGCTATAATGCCCCCAATAATCAATAATGGAAAAGCAATGTACATCAGTCCACCTACAACCATACCTATCAATATCACCGGGAAGAAAATAACCGTGCAAAGTAGTTTCATAATTCCCCAGGATGCTCTTAACCCAAAAACAAAAAATTTTCCAACAAACCAAATTATACAAATTATAAATAATAACGATAACATTTTTTACTCCTTCTGACATGTGTCTTTCATTTTTTCTGTTCTTTTTCTGCTAGATATTCAGATGTGTTCTTTATACCAAGTTTATTACTGAATGTCGGATTTTTCTCCATCTTTTCTATTATCCGGATTAATCGAATTCTCTGTGCTGCTTCCATCTGATCACCCCATTTATATTCTGTTTTTTTGTTGATATTGTCACTATAACAAATTTATTTTTCACAATACACATCCACCATGAGGAATTGCATCTTTATATTTCTCAAATTTTGAGAATTCTCTCTTTATAATTCTCTATACAAAGTATATATCTATCTATGTTGTTTCTATTATAATAAACATATCCGAGTAACACTATGAATTATTATTAAAGGTAAAGGAGTCAGTAGTAATATGCGAATTGAAAATTTACAAAATGAAAACAGAAAATATGCAAAAAGCATCGGAAACTTCCATGTGCTTGAATATGTGCAGGATGCCAGCGTTTCACCTATGAATGCAATGAATGAGTATTTCATGAGTAAAATGAATGTCAGAAGAAGACAGGTTGTTATTGATATTGATAAAGACCATTCAGCTGTTATCCAGGCTGGTTCCATGCAGTGGATGGGTGGTAATGTACAAGCCACGTCTGGTGTAAAAGGTATCGGAGATTTCCTTGGAAAGGCACTCAAGGGTGCGGTTACAAAAGAAACCGCAGTTAAACCAGAATATGTTGGTGAAGGCTGTCTGGTACTGGAACCGACATATAAATACATTATTCTTGCAGATGTTGGCAAGTGGGGATCGGCCGGAATGACAATTGAAGATGGCATGTTCCTGGCTTGTGATGCAAATGTAAAAAGTAAAGTTGTAGCCAGAAAGAACCTTTCATCAGCAGTATTAGGTAGCGAAGGCCTGTTTAATCTGAGTTTACAGGGAAATGGTGTAGCTGCACTGGAGTCTAATGTTCCCGAAGATGAATTGATTGAAGTTATATTGGAAAATGATGAACTGAAAATTGATGGAAACCTTGCCGTATGCTGGTCATCAAACCTTGAATTTACCGTAGAACGATCAACCAAAACACTTGTCGGATCTGCAGTTAGCGGAGAGGGTCTGGTAAATGTTTACCGCGGAACAGGACGGGTACTGATGTGTCCGGTCGCACCGACAACTTCCTTGTTTGAGTCCACCAACACCATGACAGCAAAGGCTGCAGCTAAATCCAGCAATACATTTGGAAAATAAGCATAAAATACATTCCCTTGTAACCAACGAACGCCGGTATAGGATTATAAAAATCCTGTATCGGCGTTATTAATTGATCGTTTTATTTTTCTTTATTAAAATAAACCTCTCGTCATCTCGGCAAATTTTTCAATTCTTTTCAATTCCATCTAGCATATGATCTTTCTCAGTTATTTTTCGAATGACCCGGCATGGATTTCCAACTGCCAAACTATACGGCGGAATATCTTTTGTTACAACACTTCCTGCACCAATTACACACCCTTCTCCTATGGTGACACCACCACAAACAACCACATTAGATGCTAGCCAGCAATTATCTTTTATAGTTATTGGTTTCGCATATTCAAGATTATAAAAACTGCCATCTTCTCTCATCCTGATATTGCGTTCTTCAGGTAATAATGGATGCATGGGAGTTGCCAATGTAACATTTGGACCAATCATCACATTATCGCCTATATGTATTTCACATACATCTAAACATGTAAAATTAAAATTTGCAGAACTGAATTTTCCAAAGAACGTATTACATCCATAATCAAAATAAACAGGTGCCTGTAAATAGGGGAGTTCCTCTGTTGCTGTCAATAATTCCCTCAATATCTGTGCTTGTTCTTCTTGGTCATCTTCATCTGTCAAATTGTATTTTCTTGCTAATTTACGTGCATTCACGCGTAATTGTTCCAATTCTTTATCTGTTGGATCGTACAACTCTCCACTTAGCATTTTTTCTCTTTCAGTCATTTCCGATAGCCTCCTAATTCCGATTAGCGTATCAAATCATTTTCTTCATTCTATCACAGCCTCTATTATTCCACCATCAATCTTTCAAACCAGGTATCCATAGCAAGGATGAACTGACCTACATCTCCTTGACAAACTTGTTTGGAGAGGCTACGATACGCCCTGTGATCGCACTAAACTTCATAATTCTTCTCCTTTTGCACATTCTGTGTTTTTAATACGTGATTTATATTGCGGATATTCCGTAATAAACCGCTTAATTACATTGGCATCATTCCAGTAATGCATTGGAAAAATGACATTGCAATCTACATTTTTAAGGAAATACAGGATCCCGTCGGCATAGTGATTTCCCTGTCTCGGATCTAAAGGGACAAATGCAGCATCAAAATGCATACCCTTGATTTTCCTGATCTCCGCACGATATGCTGAAGTAAGTCTCTGGTTATCAGCTTTTGGCTCACCATCCCAATACCAGTCATTTAAGTCACCAGCATGATAAATGGTGCCTTCCTTTGTTTTGACAATAAATGCTACACCACTATCGTTAGATAGCAATGTATCGACTTGGGTGCCATTATCCAGATTATAAGTCTGATCATGATAAACATATGTGATCTTCATATCTGACAAATGTTTTCTTTTGCGTATATCTTTCGCCAAAATTGCCTGATATGTCATGCTCATGTCATCAAGGATCTCAAAAATCACAGGATTAAAATGATCCTTATGAAAATGACTGCAAAAAACAATTACTTCTTTTTTCTTGTCAAGAAGTGGTAATTCACCCTTATAATAGTCAAAAATATAGTAGCAATCTTTAGTTTCAATTAAAAATCCACTGTGGTTAATGTAAGTAATTTTCATCACCTTTATAAAATAACTCCTTTTTCCCTATAAGCTTACAGACGAATACCTGGCGTTCATCCACGACCCAGAAGATGTCTAATATTCTTTTGCAATTTCCTCTGTTATCTCATATATCTCTTTGAATCTTTCTAGCTCCTCCGGCGATCTGATCAGCATGATTTCTTCGATTTTTCCGGTCCGTATGTCTTTGAATCCTGCTACTTCTTCTCCGGTGCAAATGCTTGCACGAATAACAGGTTTCATATGTTCTCGGTCATATGTTTTTTTCACGATTTTCTTTTTGAATAATCCCATGCTACCTCCCCATCTCCGAATATCTTCGGTAACAAGATCAACTATTTAATTTCTGGAACATTTTTCTGCATCGATTGCCAGTACAAACATCAGCGCATCCAATGCATTTCCTGGATCCTGCACATCAATAACATATGTATCAGTCATATGAAACAGTTCTTTACTAACCCGTGCAATTGAATAACCGCTTTGATCAAGAATGCTATAGTCCCATTCCATAATGGTTCCATCAATATGCCATCCATTGTAATCAATATTATAATGTGGCGTCAGGAATGAGAATTCTTTGCTCAGGCATCCGATATAACTGCCGTTTTTATAAATTTCAAATTTAGGAAGAAAAGTAAGTACTTTCTGAACAACCATTCCTACTTCATTTCCATAGGCATCATAAATTACAAGTTTATGTCCCCAGGATAACTGGCCTTTTACTACATAAACAGTGTTGCCTGCTTCATCATAGATATCATAGCTGTCAAACCATGAAAACAGCCTTTGTTTAAACAATAACTTCATAACTTTTCACCGCTCTCTCCAACAGATATAATTGGTTCTTTATAAGTATCATAATACCATGCCGGAACACCTTAAAAAATATGTAAATTGAAGAATTAACCTATCTTATTTCACAGATTATGATAAAACATAGATTTCCGGCTATAAATCTCTACTCGTTCCCCAAAAGGTACAAAAAAGACCATTTACTGTTTTACGGTAAATAGTCTTTACATTTCAATATTCAATTTATATCATACTGAGCCACTTGTCGTCCCTGCAAATTTGAATTTGTCTGGCTCTTTACATAAATGGAGTTTCATTTTCACATCAGTCATACAGATTATCTCTTCAATTTTTATACATTCTGATTTGAATTTTTAGAACCAGTTATAAAATATTGTTCTTCGGGGTTATTACAATCTATTTCAAACAGCCGATCTAATTCATAGTTGTTTAAATATGCCGTTTTACTTATATTGGACAAGCCAATAATTACAAAGGCTTTATTATCATTAGCAATGTAATAAAACTTACCATGATAAAAAGGTTTGAGCCGATAATTCTTTTAACACGTCACAAAGCAGTTCAAAACCGGTCTGTATATCCGCTACAGCGGTGGCTTCTGCCGGATTATGGCTGATACCTCCGATACTCGGCACGAAGATCATCGCGGTCGGGAAATGCTTTCCGAATACCATCGAGTCGTGTCCGGCGCCGCTGTTCATATGCTTATACGCGAGATGTTTCTCTTCACAGTGCCGCTCGATCACCCGAATCACGTTCGGATCCATCCGTACGGACTCCAGCCAGTCATTCTGTCGAAGCCGGGTCTGAAAGCCCTTGCGTTCGATGGATTCCAGTACACGTTTCAGAAGAACCACATCTTGAAGCAGTTCCTCATTGCTACCATCGCGCAGATCGATGAGCAGATTCACTCGATCTGCAATGACATTCTGCATTCCAGGAAATACCTGTATCGCGCCATAGGTAAGGGTGGCAGAAGGAGCCTGCGCCATCATCTGACGGGTAGACTCTGTGATAAATTCCGCAGCAGCTACCACAGGATCGTGCCGTAAAGACATCGAGGTGGTACCTGCATGGTTCTGGCTTCCCTGAATGGTCAGCTCATAGTTGACGATACCGACGATACTGTCCACAATACCGATCTGCTTCTGCTCGCTTTCAAGCACCGGTCCCTGTTCGATATGCAGTTCTACGATTGCTCGAATATCGTCACGTTTCACGTTTTTCAGCGCTTCCGTCTGATACCCGGCAGATACCAGTGCTTCACGAAGTGTGACGCCATCACGGCTGAGCTCCTCGAGATCCTCTTCTTTCAGCGTGCCACAGATTGCGCGGCTCCCCTGACAGCCGGATGGAAAACGACTGCCCTCTTCCTCCATCAGACCACCCACTTCCAGGCTGTGTTTCGGAACGAAGCCCGACTGTTTGAGGTATCCCAGCGCTGCCACACCGGTCACAACGCCCAGTGCGCCATCATATTTTCCACCGTTCTTTACGGTATCCAGGTGGGATCCCGTCAGTATGGTTCCAGGTTCTGTCCCCGGAAGCCGTCCATACACGTTACCGATCGCGTCCTCTCTGTATTCAAGCCCCAGATCCTCGATCCACTCACGCAGGATGTTCTTCGCGATTTTGTCTTCCAGAGTATACGCTGCACGCCAGATCTCTCCGTCGATGCGCGTCGCATCGGCCAGCTGACACAGCATTTCTTCGATTCTTACTCCCGCTTCGTTTTTCATCATAAATGTCACCTCATTTCATAGTTTGTTTTCTTTCAATATTTCTCCGTATTCTTCTCCTGCGCGACCTCCCATTGCGTATAATCAGGTATGGCATTCCTCACTTAAAGAACTCGGTCAATTTCGATTGTTCAACAGCTTAAATGGCATATCCCATATCGTAGGCTTTTTGGAAAACACTTTGATTCTTGACCAATCCAGCATCCATCACGTTTGCTGCATATATCTTTCCTGCAATCTTGTATTCTTCCAGATGCTCTACAAAACCATTCAGATCACCAAGCGATCTTTCAATAATATCCTCACCCAGGCCAGCTGATATAATATAGTAAACCTCTTTTTTACCGAGATGCTGCCAGATTGGGTAAGTACGGTCAATAAAAGTCTTCATCTGGGCACTGATTCCATAAAAATAAACCGGAGTAGCCAGTACAAGTACATCTGCTTTCTGAAACATTTTAAGTATCTCAGCCATATCATCTTTTAATACACAGGTACCGCCATTTCTCATACAGCCGTCACAGGCCCTGCAAAAGCCTATGTTCTGCTCCATGATACGTACGATTTTCACCTGGTGTCCTTTTGCTTCTGCACCTTTTTTGAACTGTTCACATAAGATTTGTGAATTTCCTTTTTTTCTTGGTGAACTTGAAATAATCAGTATATTTTTCATTAGTTTTTCTCCTCTCCCACTTTTCAATTCAAATAACTTTAGGTTGCCTCTCATAAAATATTCGAAAAAAACTCTTCTAGTAAACTATTGATCATCTCCAGTTTATCTGCATTAGAATTATGACCGGCCCCTTCAATCCACTTTAAAGGAATTTCCGTTTTTCGCTGCCATTCTCTGTTATACCTCATGCATGAACCGGCATGATCCTTTGTACCACATATCAACAGGGAAGGACATTTGATTTCATATGGCAGATCCTTTTCCATTGCCTCTGCCAGAATACGAAATCCATGCCCGGCAATTTGAGCATAACGATGCTGATTACCATCATAGACCAGCATCATTTCCTTCATCAGGTTTCTGCCATAATTAGAAGTTGCAACTCCCTCAGTTCCGGATTTCAAAAGCCACTTCCATGGATAATGTGCATAGACCTGGTAAAAATACAAGCGTCGTTGTATCCAAACTCAGATTATTTGACCAATAGTGAATTGTTCCGCAAGGAGTTTGATATGTACTTTCCTATTTTCATATTGGTTTTTTATATCAAATACAGTCCGCTACATCTCATCCGGCTTTTGACCATCGTGGGCTTTCCATTGACACTCCGTCAATTTCATATCTGTAAATACCGCTTTAAACGATGAATCTTCCGGACTGCATGCATAAATTCCAAATTTGATTTTTCCTGCACCAGCCCACATATGACAAATCCTCATTTGCTTAAACCGTATTCCATCCTCAGAACATTCAATGCAATAATCATCTTCACGTCTACTGAGACGATACCACATAGATTTAATCTCTGCATCAATTTCCGTAGTTGCCCAATCTGAATATCCATTGTTTGTCACAACGCTTCCCAGGTGCTGAAAATAGTCATTCTCATATTCTATAGAACCTTTCAACCAATTCTCACTGTCAAGATACATAACCACACCGCACTGATCAAAGCGATGATGGCTTTCCTTAAAATCAGTTTTCACTATAAATGAAAAAAACTTTTCCTCTGTTTCTATCTGCAGAACCGGAGCATTATCATTGCGGAAATGATAGTAAGTTCTTTGCCACAAATCAGTTCCAGGCTGTGTAATAATCTCAATTTTGTCATCTGTCAGCGTGTAATCATCAGGTTCTCTCGTCCACTTAAAATCTTTTATATTCATCTCATTATCCCTCCAAATCTCGATTGTTATAATCTTTTTCAACTCCACCTTCTTGCCCTTCGGACAAGAAGTATCCCTCGCTCAAAGAGTTCGGTCAATTCCGATTCGAAATCAAATTTACATTATTAGCAAATTCATCACCAAATTAACCATAATATCTTTCTCCTTTGGATCTGACTCTGCAATCATTAATGTTATTGCTACTAATGCACCATCACTTACCCTTTTTTGATCAGCTTTGTAAAGTATATTATTTCGAGCCAAAAATTCCAAAAATAACGATGCAGCAATTCTCTTGCATCCATCAGCATAAGGATGATCTTTTATCATAAAATACAAAAGATTGGCTGCTTTCTCTTCTAAGGAAGGATAAACATCTCCTCCAAAAACATTTTGATAAACTGCTGCAAGAATACCTTCAACTTTTCCCTTTTCTTTCTCAATCCCAAAGACATCCGAGTGAAATGAATCTTCCATTGCATTCACCATATTTCGGCAATCTTCATATGTAATTCTATAGATAGCCTTGCTTCCAGTAGGCTTTTTAAGTGATTGATGATCATACTGATCTAACAACATCAAAGCATTTGTATATAAGCTAACAGCTTTCAACACCTCTGCTTCATCTACTTCCAAAGTGCATGCAAGCATTTTTGTTTGGATATTTATTGTTCGTTGTAAAGCTTCTAATCTTTTTTCATTGATTGCATACCCCTGTATGATATACTGTTTTAGAACACTATTAGCCCATTTTCTAAATTCTACTCCTCGATTAGATTTCACTCTATAGCCTATAGAAATAATCATATCTAAATTATAATGTTCAACTTGATACACTTTTCCATCTGAAGCAGTTGTCGCAAAATTTGCGACAACTGAATTATCCAACTCTTCTTTTAATGCATTATTAATATGTTTCCCAATTGTCTTTACATCTCTTCCAAACAATTCGGCTAACTGTTTTCTATTAAGCCATACAGTATTATTTTTTATAGGCACAGTTAACTTTATTTCTTTATCGGCAGTTTCAAACAAAATTAATTCATTCTCCATGTTTGCTTTCCCTTCTGAAAATACAAAAAAATGCCAACAGTTAAAACGAATTCAATAATAAATTTTCTATAATTTAGTCCTACAAACTTGAAGTTATCGGCCTGCTTTACAGTTCATAATAATACAGACAGATATTTTGATAGGTTCCATCTTTCATACGAAAACCTTTCGGTACCACTCCAATCTTCGCAAACCCCAGTCGTTCGTACAAATGACGCGCATGAAGATTGTTTTCCACTACAGCATTGAATTGCAAAATTCCAAAGCCATGCTGCTTTGCTTGTGTAAGACAATCAGTTACTAATTTTTCACCGATATGCTCGCCGCGGTAATCTGTAGCAACAGCGTAACTCGCATTTGCAATATGCCCGCAGCGACCGATATTGTTTGGATGCAGGATATAGAGCCCCACGATTTTTCCGTTGTCATCTGCAACACCACAATATGTCTGTGCTGCAAAAAAGTCAGCACCCGTTTTATCATTCAAAAAATCTTCTTGTGGAAAAGCCTCACCATCTTCTACAACTTTATTCCAGATATAAACCATTGCAGAAATGTCTTTTTCCATATACTTTCTGATTTCCATAATCTTTCCTCCAACTTCTGATTTGTTTATTGTCCTTTTATAACGGTTGACCAATTGTTTTCAATAGTCTTTATATGTTTGAAAGGAATTCTTCTATTAAACTATTTATCATCTCCGGTTTATCTGTATTAGAATTATGACCGGCCCCTTCAATCCACTTTAAAGGAATTTTCGTTTTTCGATGCCATTCTCTGTTATACCTTATGCATGAGCCGGCATGATCCTTTGTACCACATATCAACAGGGAAGGAGATTTGATTTCATATGGCAGATCCTTTTCCATTGCCTCTGCCAGAATACGAAACCCATGCCCGGCAATTTGGGCATAACGATGCTGATCACCATCATAGACTAGCATCATTTCCTTCATCAGATTTCTGCCATAATTAGAAGCTGCAACTCCCTCAGTTCCGGATTTCAAAAGCAACTTCCATGGGTAATGTGCATATACTGGTTCCATTCTTTTCAGAAGCCAGATTTCCACTGCTGTCACATAGTTTCTCTGGAGCGGTGCTGAATCAATGGAAATAAAACCTGCCAGCCGGTCAGGATACAATTGTGCATAAGCCTGTCCCACATATCCTCCCATTGATTGACCGATTATAATTGGTTTTATGATTTCTTCTTTTTCAAGAATCCCATTCAGCCATTTTGCCTTATCAAACAGATCAAATTCAAACCGGAACGGCCAGGAAGAGGCATGAGCCGGTGCATCCCATACAATAATATTATATTTTTCCACGAAATACTCAACCTGTTTATCAAACAGTCTATGGTCAGCAGTCAACCCCGGAAGAAATACAAGCGTCGTTGTATCCAAACTCAGAATACTTGACCAATAATGAATCGTTCCACAAGGAGTTTGATATATACTTTCCTTCACAAGTTCACCTCCACAATTTCCTTGTATTATTATTTCCCGTAGTTCTCCTCCCAGTAATCATACGCATCATCATATCCGCCATCATAATTTCCTCCACCGAATTCCTCAGCCCAGTCATCGGCGAAATCATCCGGATCATCATAATTATAAACATCATAAGAATCGTTTCTCCGGGAGGAATAAGAATTGCTGTATGTATTGTATGAACGCGATGGAGTACTCTTTTTTCCAGAAGAATAACTTCTTTGGGATTTACTGGAATAGCTGTTACTCGTACTGTTTTTTCTTTGAGAATTTTCATATGCTCTTTCTCTTTTCATCGCCTCTTCATAAATACTGTTAATATGCTCCATGCAATAGTTTGTTCCCCAATCTTTTTTGTTCCAGCATCCCGGTTCATCACAGTAAAGATCCACTACCTTCAATGTAATTATGATTATCAGCTCAACACTAATGATTACTGTCGCTATGATTTTAAAAGTCTTTGAATAAAAAAAATCCGGCAGTCACATATCTCTTCTCCTTTATCTCTTTTATCTAATTCTGATGTTATCAGTTTACATCAAATAGCAGTGCATAAATCCGCACAACCAACGGATTTTCCAGAACTAGTAGTTCTAAAGTATACTTCGTTTTCACGACATCATTTCTAATACAGATTTTACCGTACTTTTTAATCTCAGTCCATCCTTTATACCCAGGCGATAGAAAAACTCTTCTGTCTCTGCTCCGCTGGCAAATATTTCATCGCAATACTTCGTAAGCACTTCCTCTTGTTCCGGAGACAGTGTTTCCAAAAGCTTCTGGTATTCCTTCTCTATATTTTCATTATATGGCCGTGTATCTTGATTTCCATTCAGAATATGCTTTGCTCATATGATTGGAGATCATCTTATCAACAGACTCCTCTACGTCTTTTGACACCTTTGAGGGAGACTCTTGCTTTTGAACTTTTTCGTTCTTCGCTTTTTCAAGTGTTGACTCGTCAATATAGTGAATAATTTCTCTCAAATTTGACTTCATATGGATTATGCACAGTTCGTTTTTTTCATAAAACCTATTCTGTTTTTCGACTTCTGTGCTATAATGCTTTATTATAAAAATTCCCATGGACAAAACGAGGTGAACCAAGTGAAAAAACAAACACTTGTGCCTCTTATCACTTTTTTACTGGGCATATGCCTTGTTAGTTTGATTGTATACAAAACAGACACCCACGAAAAAGAGCAGAGACACATAACAGCACAATTAAACGTAACCACCTATGGCGAACAAATAAAGAATGAAATTATAAATGGAATTGAGATCACAGATACCTTGAAGCAAATCTTAATAAGTGAAGATGGCGACATCCATCAGTTTGAAACAATTGCAGGAAATCTTATGTCTGATTCTATTGAAAGTGTACAGCTCGCTCCTAATGGTGTTGTTACAGATATTTATCCGGCTAATGAAAATGAGGCAGGTAAGATTGATTTGATCCATGATAAAGACCGCGGAAAAATTTCCTGTTACGCAAGAGACAACCATACAATCATTACGCAGGGCCCCTTCAAATTTTGGATACGAATACAAAATTTCAAAAACAGACGCTCCATGGAGTGATACTTATAAAGTGGTTTATCAATCAGATGGGCAAATAAATCGTCCTGTTTCTTATACCTTTACAATAGGAGACGAAAACTGGAAATTTGAAGTAACTCCTAAAAGTGGATGGAGAAATGCCACATTACTGATAATCATCATCGGAATTTTTCTTACAATAAGCCTTCTCCTGTCAGTTCTTACCAGAGTATGGTTAGTAGCAAAAGAACATAAGAAAAAGTTTCAGATACTGGCGCGCACAGATTCTCTTACAAATATTTATAACCGCTATGGATTTGATGAATTTGCAGAAAAAATGATTCAAAAAAACCCAAAAACACATTTTGTGGCTGCGCTCCTTGATATCGATGATTTCAAGTTTATTAATGATATCTATGGACATAATTACGGAGACAGGGCACTAAAGAATCTTGCAGACAGCATGAAGACTTTTTTCCCATCCGATGCATTACTTGGAAGAAATGGTGGTGACGAATTCTGCATTCTTTTACCAAATTGTACCTTTGCAGAAGCAGCTATACAGCTGCAGAAATTCACCAAACTTCCTAAATCATTCTCATACCATGGTAAGGAACATGCATTTTATATTTCTCTAGGATATGCAGAATATCCAACATTTGCATCCAATCGTTCACAACTCATGCGCTGCGCAGATGCCGCTCTTTATGAAATAAAACTTCATGGAAAAAATGGATGTATGGTCTACAGAGAAGGACTTCGGTCAGGTGCCCGCAAACAACTTGGATTCGCATTCAAGGATATCTCTGAACATCTTCCAGGTGCATTCATCATATACAGAGCTGACAAAGAAGATGATGAACTATTTTTTGCAAATGATGAATTTCTTCATATGTCCGGATATAAAGATATAGATGAACTGTTCAGACTTACTGAGAAAAGTTTTCGCAACTTGATTCGTGAAGATGAACAGCAACAGATAGAATCAAGTATCTGGGAACAGATTGACAACGGCAATGAAAATGACTATATTCACTTTCATCTTCGAAAAGCTGACGGAACTTATTTTTCTGTTCTTGATCATGGAAGAATTGTAGATAGCCCGCAATACGGGAAAGTATTTTATGTATTGTTCATGGATTGGGAAGATATGCATATTCGTTACAATGATAAATTCGCAAGATAAAATATTGCAAAAAACAGAGCGTATAATCTATTTTCATATAATGTTTATGTCAGCAAGCTCTATCAAAAGGAAATCGACTTTGTTGCTCAGAGAAGCAACGAGAAGTTTTATATTCAGATCAGCGACAACATTTCCGGGCAGTAAACATTTGAGAGAGAATGCTTTCCTCGGCTTCAGATTCGAGATGCTTCCTTTATACCTGTCCAAGCTGTGGAGAGACCTTTCGTTTAAACTACTCTACACTCTATCACCAGATGGAAGATCTTATCATGATTTATCTGGTTTCTGAATCAGAAGTGGCCGAAACATATGATTTGTTTTATGGAGAACATGCTATGGCTGATTTTCGTACCAAAAAGTACTTAAACCGGAGTGTAACGCCTGCAAATCAGCTCGTTGAAAAGATACAGATTTTTGATGCTGGTAAGGATGACAGGATAATGGAACTTGTTAAATTACTTGCGGCAGATTCTATTCTTAAAAATGATCCTGATAAAGAATTTGATGAACTGTGCTTTGCTGTCGACAACGACGGAACAAATATTCTTGTAATCATTAATAAGGGTGAGATTACTGGTGCAGTTGACATTGACAATATGTATGAATTTGCTTCTTCACACTGCGATGATTTCAAGGATCTCCGCGATGATGAGGATATTGTTATCAATCAGGAGTGGATCCTTAACAAACTTTCTGAAAATGAAAATGAATAATATATTTGGTGGCTACACCCCCAAGCCTCTGTTGAATCAATAACGCTGGTACTGGATATCAAAATCCCGCACCGGCGTTATTGATTGTAATTATCTTACATTGACAAAATGATAGATTGTCAGCTCTGCAGTCGAGTAGACTAAGACCTCTCAATCTTAGCCCCTCACAGATCCGTACGTGCG
>ERZ791903.813-NODE-813-length-37011-cov-6.241693_pt1 | contig 37011 bp, 35 predicted proteins | sample MGYA00510148_ERZ791903 | MGnify/ENA primary metagenome ERZ791903 (study PRJEB30046, sample SAMN00792080) | human gut metagenome | study: EMG produced TPA metagenomics assembly of the A metagenome-wide association study of gut microbiota in type 2...
TAAATATATATTTTTATAAATATTCAAGAAGCAATATGTCTTGTAAATGTATATCGGCATTAATTTGTGCCTGCTTAATATTCTGCCCGCGAATTTAAAAATATTTTGATTTTAAGATACATACATATTATAATGTGGTGGATTAGGATTATAACTTGCATATATTAAGGTAATATTAAAGTTATTTCTGAATTTAAGTGTATAGGAGATTGCTATGAATATCCGTGTATTAGATAAAAATGATAAGGCTGCCCTTGAACAGCTTATATATACTATAGAAAATGCTCTTCCTGTTCCGGAATGGTGGATTCCTATTGATGATATTGAACGCTCACATTTCTTTGATGCTGACTGGACATGCTTCTTAGGTGCATTTAATGACGATAATGAACTTGTTGCCGCCAGCGCCCTTTTCTTTAATGAACATGAATTTGCCGAGGAAGCTGAAAAGCTCGGTCTCGACATTCGTTCTACAAATGTAGCTGAAGTCGGACGATGCATGGTTCACCCTGACTTCCGCGGTCACAACCTTATGTGTGAGCTTAACAAGCGCCTCTGTTCAATTGCCCGCAACCGCGGCATCGACACAATCCTCGCCGTAGCCCACCCTGACAACATCGCCAGCAATTCATCTTTCCGCCGTCTCGGTGCAGAGCTTAAGGCAACTGCCACTGTATTCGGCTCTTACCGGAGGAATATGTATATTCTGCCGTGGTAGGTGGTGGCAACCGGTAGGTAGTGGCTGTCGGGCAAGGCAGGCTGTCCCAGAAGAAGACAGCCTGCCTTGCCCGACCCTTTTTATTCACATATATTGCCGTGGCACTTGCTCATGCCACCTTGCCTGCAGCCGTCTACAATTCTTCCTTAAGGCATTCAAGCAACCCTTTGCAGCCTGCCAGAACGTCCCTGTAGGTTGCCTCAAAATCTCCCGTATACCATGGGTCTGCCACATCAAGCCCACTTCCCGCAAAAGTAAGCAGCTTATATATCTTCTCATCCGGATCTCCGCCCGATATTCTCTGCATATTGCGGATATTCTCAGTATCCATTCCAATAAGGTAATCATATTCCTCATAATCATTCAGAGTCATCTGCACTGCCCTGTGAGGAATCACCGGAATCCCTTCTTTCTTCAACTTGGCAACAGTGCCATAATGCACCCCATTACCAATCTCCTCGCGGCTTGTCGCCGCGGAATTAATATAGAACTTATCAGCAAGTCCCTCTTTCCCAACTAAATATGTCATAACGCTTTCTGCCATAGTGCTTCGGCAGATATTGCCGTGGCAGATGAAGAGTATTTTTATCATTGTTATCAATCTCCTTATTTTGCCATGAAACACCCTGTTTTGCAAGGGTTTCTGGGGCTATGGTTAAATTGTTGTTTGCTTGTCAACTAGGCAAATTATAGCATAATTTAGCAAGTTGTGACTACCTGTTAGTAGTAGAAATGGTAGTAAAAAGGGACTCCTTACTACTTAGGATTTTTGTTAAAACAAGAAATCACTTATATAATTGCCTAGAACACCTAACAATGTGCCAAAAACAACTGTACCCATCAAAAAGTTTCTTATCCCTTCATTTTTCTTCTCAACTAATTCATTCTGTCCAACCCTAAATTCTGCACATGGAAACAGGTTTCTCTTCAACCTCGCAAAAGGAGGCAATACACAAGTAAAAAAACTTCCTCCCAACCATATACCAATAATTAATCGCTGAACTATTGTCGGAAAAACTATATCTCTTTTACCCGTATATACACAAATCACTATGAATGTAGCTGTTAATAATATTGGCATAATTGGTATAGCAGATAACACTCGATAATTTAACCTGAAATTCTTCAAACATATCTCTATTTTATTTTTTATTATACTGTTTAAACACATCTTCCAAACTCAATAACAATTGTCGATTAATCCTATGTCCAACTGCATACTTATGTATTTTAAAAACTTCTTCTTTCATGATGTACCTCCCTATTCTTCCTCATTTGAATAAAAACTATTATTTTTTAATATACGTTCTAATTCATCAATATTTTTAATCGATGTAATAGTGGTTTTTGTTTCTAAAACCAAGTTCTTATTCTTTTCATAAAAATCTTCTTGAGCTGTTTTAAATGAACTTCCATTTTTCCAAAATCTAGCATGAGTAGTCCAAGCAAGCTCCTTTTCCTTATACATGTCAGATTTATTATATACATATACAAACGTAATAACTTCATAACGAAGACTTGAAATATATTGGTATAAATACTCTTGTGTCCATTTTTTTCTATATTTAAAATTGCAAAGCTCGGCAAATTGATTTATATATTCTTCGTTTCCTTCTTTGTGTAATAAAATGTTGTGCAAGCAACTAATATCATATAAAATTTCACGCCCAACATCGATACATTTGCCAACATTTAAACACTCAAATATATCTTCTCTTTTTCCAAACAACGCCCATATTCCCTGTTTATTAATATAATTATCTACTTCATTAATAGTAACTTTACCATTCTCTTCTTTATAAATTATCTTGATGCAGTTCACCCAATTCCTCCTTAGTATCAAATCTACTATTCTTTATCTTTTATATCTGACGATGTCCAAAACACAAAAAATCTATTTAAAATACCTATCAAACTTGAAGAAACAAATTCTATTCCACATGCAATAAATATACATATCCATAAATATTGGGAATAAATAGAAATATATTCACTTACAAAATTATTATCAAAGACATAACCTGTCATTAAAAATATTAGCACATTTTCAAGACTACTTGAAAAACGAAATGATGACCCAATTCTTAGTCTATGAAAATAGTCTATTCTTTCAATGTTATTGGACTTTTTATCCAGTATTTCATAAATAATTGCTGAAATAATAAATATAACAAACGCTATAATCACTAAACTAGTAAACAAATGTACCCCTATTCTTACAATATCTAAAATCAAACTTTGCATTTGCTTGCTTACCAGACTTCTAATACATCCCTGTATATTCCAAACTCTGCTAGTAAACAAAACTAGAATCAAACATAAAAAAACAAAGGATTTGAGATGAAATAGTGTAGATTGTCTTTTTTCTTTATTTCCTTCCAACAACATTTCAAACATTTTTACAAAAAAACTACCCATAGTATGTTTCCTCCAATGTATTTTTATCTTTCAGTATGTACCCTATATTATATCGTCACCCTCATCATTTTTCCATAGAAAAAACGCCCCAGTATACCCGGAGCGTTTCTACCATGTAGCCTACCTACACCACTTTAAACATTTTTTGTGATACCGCTTTGGCATCGTTTTTCTTTTCAATCTCTGCCTGCGCTTTTCTAAACTCTTCCATTCGTTTCAATTCTTCCTCTGCGTCATCAAAGCTGGTATGCGTGTACACATTCATGGTGACGCTGATGTCCGAATGCCACATGAGGTACTGTAGTGTCTTTGGATTCATTCCCGATTTCGCCATATTTGAACAATAAGTATGTCGACATACATGAGGTGTGATGTTTGGCATCTGCACCCGGTAAATATCATTGTACCTGCCAACCATATGGTTGAATCGGTGTTGCCAATGCATTGCAACAAGTGGCATTCCATTATCATCGTAGAATAGGAATCCGTTATATCCGTCTATGGATTTCTCCACTTTCGGTGCATTTCTGTTCTCAATAATTGTCTGAAACATCTGTGACACATTCTCTGTTATTGGCAATACTCTTGTTCCTGCATCCGTCTTAGTGGTTTCTATGATGTATCGCATATCCAATGTTCTCTGCAACTGATGGTCAATATTCACAGTTCTGTTCTCAAAATCAATATCCTTTAGTGTCAGTCCGCAGAACTCCAATATTCGCATTCCTGTATTAATGAGTATGTAAACCACTTCATAATATTCACAGTACACCACCACTATTCCAAAGTTGTTCTCTGCAATTCTTCTCAGTTTCTTTATACCAATATTAAAATAAGCTGCTGCCTCCTTGATGGTAAGCATATAATTCTATGATTACTTTCTTTTATCTACCATATGAATAAGTTTGATTGCTTCATTTCTTGCAACTTTTCCGTCAACCAACATTGTTCTTACCGACACAGACTTTATTCCCACAATCCAGTAATAAGAAAAATCGCAAAATGAAATCGGCTTAGTACCAGTTTTGATATCCAACATATATTCCTTATCAACACTAAAGAAATCACAACTTGAAGCTTTAGTTAATAAATTTATCATTGAATATTTTTGACAAAAATGTCAATAATATTCATCTTGTTTTCAAATTCAACTTTTTGATAAATGCTACAAATTTTATAATAAATGTCCTGTTTTTTATACGCTAAACATATTATTATTCATTTGAAAGCGAGGTATAACATTATGAAAATAAGAGAATTTTGTAAAAGAAAAAACATTACACAAGAAAAATTAGCCGAAGATCTAAATGTTGATGTAAGAACAATCCGCCGTTGGGAAAGCTCAACTCCCTCTACGAGAATTATTCTTAAATTAGCCAATTATTTTGAGGTTTTTCCTCAGAATCTGCTTCAAGACAATGAGAAAATGCCTGAATTTCCAATTGGTCAGTCAGGCGCTATAGACTTTAAGTTTATAAAAAAGGAAGTATTAATATCAATCAATATATTGTCTTCCAAAAATGTTATTCACGATATTTATAGACATACTTTTATTAAGTATAATGACAACATGCTTGAGGATCTTCTATATATATCTTTGGAAATAACTAATATTTATTCCAGATTAGTCTTTCTTCTTAATTCTAAAGAATGGCTTAATCAGTTACATTATAGAATTAATTATTCGCGCTTTGATTATGATTTACAATTGAAGTTATTGGTTAATGATTTATTTTATCCTAATGAAGGATTATTTAACAATTCAGAAATAAATAACTTGGCAGAAAAAGTGTGCAATACATGCAACAAATACAAATTCAATCCATTATATAGCATTTACCTGCCTTCTGATATTGAGGGATTTCTTATAGATGCCTTTCTCTCATACAAATCTGATACGGCATCTCAGTTACATCAGACAATTGTATGTGAACATATTTTACTTGGATTATTGAACTATGTCGGAGATGAAATCCCCAATTATTATGCTGCTTAGTTTGCACTGTTGTTTATAAATATTAATTTAAAAGTCAATGTATCTGCAAATGATAAAATTGCAGATACATTGGCATTTCATCCCATCACCAATCCCAGCAAAACTGCTGTCCAACCAATATCCATGCTAGTTTCTTAACTTTGAAATCATTTCTCCCAAAAATATGTAACCTGTCGATAATTGCTTTAAGTTGCGCATAAATCAAAAAAGCGAAGTGCTTATCGTAACACTCCGCCAAAAGCCTAACCGGTTTGAGCATAGAATGCTTGGTTAGGTCTGCCTTATTATTTTATGCAATAAAACATATTTTAAACACTCAAATGCGACTTCCAATCTGTCGGAAGATTCATTGATGCAATATTGATTACGCTATTATTCTTTTGAATCAAATTATCAAATTCATCTACAAACTCTTTCCACTCTTCATCTGACGATCTTAGATATTTCATTGCCAATAAGATTTGATATAATCCGTTATGTGCAGGCATAGGTGTAATTTTATCTACATCAAGGATTTCTGGTGTAGTATGTATTGTTCGATTGTATATTCTCGAATTGTGGGCACACATATTACGTAATATTGAAACTCCCTGTATCCATGAAGTAAACATTTTCTTAGATGGATTTACCAAGTTTCCCTTTTTCGATTTGTACTGATAATTAGCCGCCAATACTGAGTATGAACTTCCCGTTCCTGTTTTCAAATTCTTAATTATCTTTGACAAAGTGCCAAAAGATAAAACCTCAACAATCGCCCATACAGGCACTTCTCCATCATGATTATTAAAATTATGTTTAATGAACACATCATTAGATCGAGCAATCTCAGATGCTATGGTAGACATATTCTGCCAATACAGTTTTTTATCCTTAAAAATCAACGAATCTTGCAAAACAAGTGGTTCTTTATGTATAAGTAACGATTCCACTAATCGCACTCTCAAAGATACCTCAATCTTAGAAATCATAGAAAAAATTAAGCAGGATAATTCCCTGTCAAAATAATACAATTTCAGGACATCTTCAAACCTCGTCCCCGGAACATACTTTTTGGCAGCATTATCATATAAATGAAAACAATATCCTCGTAAGCGATAGAATCCAACTGAATTCAACGCATTTTCTACATCTGACCGAGAAGTAATTATCATACCAGCATCAATATAGGATTGAACCTGTTGTTCTATTGTTAATATTTGTTTAGGATATTGATACATAAAACACTCCGTAAATAAAAAATCCCACCGGGTTGCGCATGAAAAACCAGAGGCGTGGTGGGTTCTGTTACGATTATTATACATCTTTTTGCAGTGCTGTCAAGAAATTTGCCTTTTTAAAATCACATTTATCTTCTATTCCTGTTATTCAAATTTTCCCTCCATTTGCATTTGGTATCACTCACACAAACTTCAATTTCAACGAAATTAAAAATTAACCTTTGTACAATTTTTATGTCTATTACCCCATTATTTATACAGTATCAGTAGGTGTTACACGAAGTGTAACACCTACTGATACTGTAAGTCAATTCCTCAACTCTTTAATTTAAAACAAAATCACTCAATCGCCAATCCCAACCGATAAGCCTCATCCAGTCCATCAGTGTTCCTGACATCTCCTTTATCCTTAGCACCTCTGACCAGCACCATTCCCGCATCTTCAAGCTTGAAGAAATTAAGCACAAGCTGATACTGTATCTTAATAGAATCAAACAATTCCGGCAAAACTGCTGCCCCAACGAGTATTAATGCCAACTTCTTGACTTTGAAATCATTTCTCATAGGAGTATGTAACCTGTCGATAATTGCTTTGAGCTGCGCACTCACTCCATAAAAATACACTGGCGAGGCAACGACAATCACATCAGCACATTTTAACTTATCATAAACTGTCCGCATGTCGTCCTGCTGAAAACATTCATGCCCCGCCCTGTCAAAACACGAATTGCAGCCAATGCATGGGTTGACCTTATAATCCGCCACAGAAACGACTTCTACATTATTATTCTTTTCCGCACCTTTAACAAATGCATCAACCAACAGGTCAGTATTGCCACCCTTACGCGGGCTGCCTAACAAAACGATAATATTGCTCATGAAAATTCTCCTTACCCGTTAGAAACTTCAAGGTCTTTCACCGCATTTTTCAACAAATGCTTAAATTCATCCGTTCCTTCAACATACGCTTTGTCCTTATTGGTAAGTATGTATACAGGATTAGTTTCGGTCAAATCTTTTATAGGAAATACCAGCAGCTTATTGTCATTATATAAGTTCAGTTCGTGCAAATGTGGCAGATACATGGACAAGCTGAAACACGCCGCCAAATTCTCCTGTGCCATCTGCTGATGCAGGTCAAAATGTCCTGATGTGTGCACACAATCCAATGTAACCCCTTCCCGCTCGAGCAAATGGTCTAATATCTGCATACAATGCAGATTAGGCAGACTCCGGCAAAAAGGCATCTCACTAAATTCACGGATATCCGCGCCTTTCTTAAATTCTTCAACACACTCAGGATACCTGTCTCCAAAATACTTCTGAAGCATCTGCTCACTTACCACAAGATAAAGTCTCTCGTCAAACAAGAATTCTTTTTCAATACATTCAGGAGCCAGTGGCGAAATCCCGCTAAATGCAATATCCAGTTCGCCATTTTCAAGCATTTCCCGCAACTGTTCTGCATTGCCAATTATGCCCCTGATATCATAATCATTGTACATTTCCTTAAAATGTCTCATAAGAGAAGGCATAATCATACGAAAACGCCCCTCTGTTGTTCCTACTCGGATGGTTGATTTGTGCATAGATATCACCTTCTTTTTGTATCTCCCAATTATATTAATATTCTATAGTTTCTGTCACTTTAATTGCGACAAAATTCTTCATATACTTATGCCAAGTTTGCCACGACATACCAAAACAACTTTTGAAAACAACATTAAGGCTTACTTCGCATATTGTTAAATCAATTCATTACTGTTTTTCGTATGGTGTTTTAGGTTCTGCTACCATCAAAAGCGTTTCCTGACTATTCAGGTCATAAGCCACTGTCTTATGCTCCAGCTCAGTAAAGGTAGACGAACCACCAATACCAAAATACTTTTCAAAGAAAGTCTTCAGTTTGTCAATGACACCCTGTTTCTTCTTGGCTCTGCCACCACCGCCAAAGCGTGAAATCGGTGGCATAAGTTTATCTATGTCCGTTCCTGCTGTCTTGATCTCTCCGTCACGGAACGCATTCTCCATGAACTTCCGTGTATCTTCCGGCTTCAGCTTTTCTTCCGTAATAATCGCATTAAGGTCATAGTCTCTCTGTTCCACCACATACTCATGCCATTCATTCATGACATCATCCACATCATTGATTCCTGCAATAAAAGTTTCAATGAGCTGTTTCTTGCTACGCAGTTCCGGGCTGGCATCAATTGCCTTATTGATGGTAATCAGAACTTCCTTGTCTTCGCAATGGGTATCATGGTACTTCTTTACGAGCATGAGAATATAATCAATGTTGATTTCTATCTGCCGGATCAGCTCAATCTCAAATACTACATCATCTGTAATATCCGTACTTTCCTGACGCTTGCGTTTCCACTCATCACGCAAGTCCTGATAGCGTCCAAGGTAATCCTGTAAATCACGTTCGGAAATCAACTCATTCCCCTTGAACTCGTCAAAAGAAAGTAGGAGATTTCTCATACGAAGAATCGCACCAAACAAAGCAATAAAATCCTTCTGATTCTGTTCTCCAACAATCTGTAGCTCTGACAGAGGAAACTTATTATTCAAGTCTTCCATCATATCCACATACCCCGGCATTGGCTTACCATCCACAGATTCATAGCCGTAATAATAATCCTTAAAACTCTGCAGCAGAACAATGCCTCCCGCATTCTTGTCTCCAAACAAAGAAATGGCACTATCCACACGCTTTTGCAGGTTTCTAAAACATACAATATTTCCAAAGGTCTTGATAGAATTCAAAATACGGTTGGTACGTGAAAATGCCTGTATCAGCCCGTGCATTTTCAGATTCTTGTCTACCCACAACGTATTCATGGTTGTGGCATCAAAACCTGTCAGGAACATATTTACTACGATCAAAATATCCAGCTCCTTGTTCTTCATGCGAAGCGACACATCTTTATAGTAATTCTGGAATTTATCACTTGAGGTATCGTAATTTGTATGGAATATTTCATTATAATCCTTGATAGCTTTTTCAAGAAATTCTCTGGATGGCTGATCAAGTGCAGATGCATCTTCTGAATTTTCTTCATCAAGAATACCATCTGATTCTTCCTCATTTGCACCATAACTGAAAATAGTTGCAACTCGCAGTTTTTTGGTCGGGTCTGTTGCCATCTGATTTTTGAATTCTTGATAATACAGTTTTGCCATCGGAACGCTCAATACTGCAAAAACAGAATTAAAACCACTGATACGCTGTTTCTACTTGATTTCCTCTACCTTATCCCTTTGGGCAGAAACCACCTCCGCAATATTAGTCAGCGTATTATATATGTAAGTTTTATCCCCACGATAAGTCTTCTGGTCAAAATGTTCCAGTATGTACTGTGTTACAATTCGAATACGCTCAGGGGCCATCATAACTTTTTCACGGTTGATGTCCCAGACCATCTCATCTGTGATTTCTTCTTCCACATCCATCATTTTAATATAATCCACCCGAAATGGAAGAACATTTTTATCGTTAATAGCATCCACAATCGTGTAGCTGTGGAGCTGGTCTCCAAAGGTCTGACCTATAGTAAAGAATTCTGGATTCTTGGCTCTGCCGGAATTAACAGAGAAAATCGGTGTCCCTATAAATCCAAACAGATGATATTTCTTGAAATTCTTCACAATCGCAGTGTGCATATCCCCTAACTGACTCCGGTGGCACTCATCAAAAATAATAACGATATGTTTCGTATACACTTCATGCCCCGGATTCTTTTTTATAAAGGTAGCCAGTTTCTGGATTGTAGTAATAATGATGTGTGCATCCGGGTCTTCCAACTGCCGTTTTAATATGGTTGTCGAGGTATTACTGTTGGCCGCACCTTTTTTTCAAAACGGTCATATTCTTTCATGGTCTGGTAGTCCAGATCTTTGCGATCAAACCACAAACAGTACCTTGTCAATATAAGGCAGTTTCGATGCCAGTATTGCCGTCTTGAACGAAGTCAGCGTCTTGCCGGAACCTATAGTATTCCAGATGTAACCACCTCCCTCGACACTGCCATACTTCTTATAATTATTAGCAATTTCAATACGATTGAGAATCCGCTCCGTAGCCGTAATCTGGTACGGACGCATGACCATCAACATATCCTCTGATGTAAAAATGCAGTACTTTGTAATGATATTCAGAATCGTATGCTTTGCGAAAAAAGTCTTTGTAAAATCAATCAGATCAGGAATCACACGATTGTTGGTATCTGCCCAGAAGCAGGTAAACTCAAAACTGTTACTGGTCTTGGTCTTACTTGCTCCCCGCTTCTCATGTTCCTTTTCCGCATTCCGTCTGGTACTGTTGGAATAATACTTTGTGTTTGTACCATTGGAAATGACAAAAATGTGAATGTACTCATATAGTCCGCATCCTGCCCAGAAAGAATCCCTCTGGTATCGATTAATCTGGTTAAAAACCTCACGGATGACAACACCCCTACGTTTCAGTTCAATATGCACAAGAGGCAAACCGTTCACTAATACTGTAACATCATAACGGTTGTCATGCTTCGCACCATTTTCTGTACCAATCACATACTGATTGATGACCTGTAGCCTGTTATTATGAATATTCTTTTTACCTATGAGCATAATATTCTTGGTTTCGCCATTATCACGTTTTAAATTTTTGACATTATCTTCCTATATGGTGCGTGTTTTTTCTACAATATGCTCATTGGGATTGGCAACTGTATTTTTGAAGAAATCGTCCCACTCTGTGTCTGAAAACTGATAGTTATTCAGTTCCTCTAATTTCTTACGGAGATTAGCAATCAGGTCCTTCTTCGTGTGAATAGGCAAATACTCATATCCCTATTCACAGAGTAGACGAATAAATTCCTGTTCCAGTTCTGCCTCGCTCTGATAACTGTCAGAACGCTTCTTGACTGGCTCATATTCTGTGACAACGGTATTCTCCGATGTCTCCGCTACAATATTAAAGTACGGCACATCCTCGCCTCCTATTTTATTTGTAAAATAACGAATTTTCCTCTTTCTCTTTTCTGCCAAAGCAATCTCTCGCTCCATACCTTTTGAAATAAAATCACCAAACACCCACACCTCTGAGCATTTACCCATAAGAACATAATTGATAGTATGAGTTGCTAGATATCTCTCTTTCGGGTTTTCATCGTCCATAAACTGTGGATATAAAAGATGTGGAGCAAGTGGTATCGCCCCTATATCAAGTGAAAAGCGACAGAACTTACGGGCTCTTTTTACATTCTTTGTAATCGTTCCGCTGTATGGACTACAAATATACACAAGAGGTCTATACTTTTCAGACAAGCAGAAATGGGCAGCCTTTTTAGCTGCCTTATCCTGCTTGTCGATATTCGTAAGTGCCTCATAGGTTGTTGGGTCGTTGTAACCCTCTGAGTTGTACTTATTAATCGACATATTAATCCTCCTATTCCATCGTTGGTAAAATACCGTCAGATTTCAAAAGTTCGTAGATGAACAAGCGTCCCTGCTGAGTCCAATAAGTATGAACTGCCGTATGCATTGTTCCGTCATTTCCTGGGTAACTGTGTGTCTTGGTGTTGGTGTACCCCATCTCGGCATACTTCTGATACAAGAGCCAGATTTTATTGCCCTGCTTGTACTGCACACCCTTTTGATGAAGATACTGATTCATACGATTAGCCGACCAACCATAGTCCTTTGCAATCACAGAAATCGCAACCAGGTCTTTGCAGTTAAGTACTACATCGTAGTAGCTTGCCTTCGGTTTCATCTCCACAATCTGCTGATTCTGCACTGCTACAGTTTCTTTAAGTGCCTGGTTAATCTCACGCTCTGCCTTAAGCTGTAAAAGTGCCTCAATCAGCATATCCGGATTAGCAAGAACCTCGTCTACTGCATATACTCCGTGTCTTCTGATAGTTGGAAGAACCTCAGATGTAACCCAACGCTTGAACCTGCGAGCGGTAGGTAACTTGCTTGAAAGGATTAGGCTGTAAAGTCCAGACTCATTAATCAGCCAACCACCACGCTGTCCTAAACTCGATAACGATTCGTTATTGAGTTTGTCCTCTTCGTCAACATGGTCTGACAAAGCCTTGCTTGGATTTGTATATCCGAGAATTTCTGCTACATCCTTACCTAAAAAATACGGCTCACCATTAATCTGTAATGTGCGAATAGAGCCAAACTCCACATTTTTGAAAATTTGTAATTCACTCATAAGAATTACCTCCGTAAAATTTATTAGAGGAACACCCTCTACTTGGTAGCCACGGCATAGGGTGATATTGGACAGCTTTTTATAAAAACTTCAAATATTTTTTCTTGGCTCTCTGTAAACGCTTATATACAGTATCTCTTTTAAGGTCATGCATATCGGCATACTCTTCGGGAGTTACATCATCAAGTGCTGTTGCAATAAGCACATCAGCATATTCCGGGGTCAGCACCTCGCGAATTTTCTGACAGAGTGCTTCATACTCAAACTTGTAATCTCTCTTTTCTTTATCTGTGTTATCAACAACATAATCAAGACCATCAATTTCTTCATCGCTCTCATCATCTGTAAAAGGTGCCCTAATCTCAGTTCTATGACGATTTTCCGTATGCCAGCTGTTGTACTCACGCTTATTCATAAGGTCGAATACCTCTTGAACAGTTTCACACTTTTTAACCTGGTCCTTTTTATCTTCGGGTGTCTCCGCCAAACGCTGCTGATAATCAATTTCAATCATCATGCTGTAATCACCGTCTGGGATTTCAATTGTTGTGTACTTCTTATGACCGTTTTTCATGTTCTCTTCATATAAAATATTGATTTTCATGTTTGCCTCCTAACTCGGAGGGCAACCATGACAGGGTATAAAAATAGGTCTGTGTCAGAGATACACAGACCCACAAAACGGAAAAAGAGCGCAACGAGGAAAGGGTATCTCTTCACGGCTCAATCACTGTCTTTATCACAGTGAATTGAAACCTATGAGATATCCTGCCAAGATTGCGCACTCCGGCATGATTTACTATTTTGACTTCTGAGGGATTTCTCCCTTACATTTACTTCTTCTCCGTTTATTCTTTTGTCGTATGCGATTTTTCACGCTTGCAAATGGAGAAGTAATAAAAAAAGGCCTGACAAAATACAAGTACAATTAGTACCTATACTTCGTCAGGCCTTGCTCACTAAGATTTTTCTAACGGATACAGTAACTAAACCATATCATCTTGTGGCGATTCGCTCAGTACGAACTATTTGATTTAGAAAGCTAAAAGCTATCACAGATTTACATAATGGACATTTGATTTTTATGATTCCAACTGTTTCTTCTGGATTTGCGTCAAACAATCTTTTGTTTTTACAACATGGTCACGCAACGTGTGTTTCATGCATCTATCTTCGCCTCCCGTAAGAGGCCAGTTAAAGGGAAAGGTCAAACTGACCGTTATATTCTTCACTTTCCTTTGCACTTATTCCGTTACTTAATCCTAATGTAGCGATACTTTATTATATCGAACACTTGTTCTGCTGTCAATTACAAAATATCAAATAGCGTTGACGAAGTATGTATTTCCCTTTCGTGGCAGGCAGGTTGATTTTACAATCATTTCACTGCCTGCTATTGTTGCCTATTTCTTAGGCTTGGTCTGTGCTAACGCACTTCCAGCAACTGACTTTGATGTCTTGCTGAATCGACCATCACGAAGAACCTTACTTGCTTTTGAAGCAATAGGTCTTGATGTTTGCTTACTGTTCTTAGCCATTTGAATCACCTCGCTTTCGTTGTATTTTTATATTCTTATTTTAATTTCTTTGAATAAGTAAGTAAATTTCTCACATTAACACTTACTTTTCAATTATTTCATTTACATTTCAGTTTAAAAAACATATAATAGTAAGCGTAAATAATTTTATATCGCTTATGTTTTCACTTATTTTTACGCACAAAAAAGCTCTCTTTCAGCAAGAGAGCTAATATTAGGAGTGGATTTTATGATAGGTACAGAAAATTTTTTTAATTTAGGAACTGATTATTTTTCATTTGTAGGACAGAAATGTCATTTTGAAATTCAGAAAAATGATAATCCACATATCGATTCAAAAAATATACTTACAATCTCTTCTGATAGTAGTGGAAAACTATATTTTTCTTTTAGCGGAAAGGGGGGCTTATGCTTAACTACTGAATTCGGTTCCATCATTCAAAAAAATATCTTGGGAAAGTTTTTATCGTTACGAGCTAACAATGTAAAAGAATTATTGAATTTTTTTGATACTTATGGCTATTTTTTCAAGATGTCTCCTAACGAATCAAATGTTGTAGACTTTAATAATCTTATTCAAGTGACATACCATATCAAAGCAGCATTGTTACTCATGAATGCGTTGCAACAGAAATCTATGGATTATGACGATATTCTCCACTTGACCTTATTCTTGCTACTATCTCCAAAAGTAGAAATGAAAATTACTGATAAACAGACTTATGCTGGATATCATGAATCGACACTTGATGTAATCGATTCTGTAATTGCTGTTACTGACAATTCAAATTACATCACAATAGATGGTGAGGATTACTATAATATTGCAGACCTCGTGTACGGAACACCTTACTATTTGAGAGTAGATGAATACGAAGATATATCTACTGGTGAGCATTTCATGTATTCCTATCCTGGCATTGATGACTTACGCTATAAAAGAATTACTATCGCATACAAAAACAGCCATAATATACCTAAAATTCAAAGATTAGTCATTGATTTTCTATTCCATTTTATGAATACTAATGGCGTTGTTAAAAATGTTACTTTTGATTCTGGAATTGAGTTTTATGGAAATCCAAGTTTCAATCTTGACGAACACATGAAAAAATCTTTATTGCTTATTGCAAAATATGTGCTTGCTCAAGAAATCAATCACCATATTTCACGAATGAAGCCAATTTATAATCCTATTACTTTAGAACCATCTTGGAAGGCACCAAATCTTTTGACTGCATTGTATTTTTCACTGTTCTATATGAAACCTGAATCAGAGATATATAGAAAATGTGCAAATCCATCTTGTACAAATTTCTTTCTCGTCAAAACGTCTAATAGCAGAAAAAAATACTGCTGTAATGCTTGTAGAAATGCAAGTAACCAAAGAGATTACAGATTTAGACAACAAAAAAAATGACCAAGGCAGGTGGTTAACCCACTTGTCTTGGTCATTTTTTATTCTGTATCTGGCAAAGAACCATTATTTTTAGCAAGTTCCTCATCGATAACTTTTGCCAGTTTCCTAATTTTGCTTTTATGTGATCCGGTATAATTATTCATTAAAAATCGTATATCAATAACAATTCCTTGAACATGCTCATACAGTTTAGCATCATTTTTCCATTCCCCCGTTGCCTCTCCGATATTAAGGAAATAATCGTCAGAAACATGGAATGGATTTTCGCCTCTATTAAATGGCATCAGGAAAGCATTGTATATTGGCAATTCTCCATATTTATCTTTGAGTGCTTGACAATTATCAATATATTCACCATATGTAATTTGTTTATTTATTGATGATGATTCTGGAAGATGTCTCGATTCTCCGGTAACACCATATCTATAATATTTCGCATCAAGAACATAAATCTTGTCATCACACATCATGATGCTATCTGGTTCTAATGCATGGTTATCCTTATTCGCATTAAATTTAAGATTCCACTTAGTTCTAGGAAAGAACTCTTCTTTTCCTCTAATTCCAAAGACTTCATCTATAAGCCTTTCCCATACATACTCAAACCTATCAGTTCCAAAATAATACTGTTTATTGTCATTTGCAGAATCCAAATACTCAAGCATCTGAATCATCGCTTGAAATAACAGTTTATCCTTATCATTATGGGTTACACTAAGTTTCTTTCTCAATGCAAATAAGAATCGTTCTGGTTCTAATGCAATATGGGGATCAGCTGGAAGATGTGGTGTAAATAGCCACCCCAATGTACTAAAAGCCTCATATACACAGTATTTATGAATCTGAGTAATGAGATTTTTCTCGTTCGGACTGGAACCTTTCACTGTATATCTGTCAAAGAATGGCGATCCATCCTCTTGAAAGAACTTTACATTTTTTCTAAGTGATGCAGGAAAATCTATCTTTCCTCTATCAGCTGTCTTCCGTATCTGTTCTCTTTCCTTATAGTAATCGCTCTGCTCCAAAAAATAACGAATAATATTCATATAAGCATTTACTGGAAAGTTTACCGATTGTGGAGCTGCAAACTCGTCCATTGCTAAAAGCCTATCTTTCGAGTCGTTAAAAGTAGATATTATCTCTATAAGTTTTAAAATATCTTCTCTTATATCTTCTTCACTATCCGGTAGCCGATAACCCATTGGGAAGAAAACCATAGCATTATTTGTGTCTGCCTTTACACCGACAAAACGATCACCATCGCCATTCTTATTAACATGGCATCTGACTTTTAAGTTTAAGCCTAAATCCATCGGTCTTCCTCCTTTCGTGATTATTCATTATCTTCATCAGAAACTGAATTATTATCATCAACTCCTTCAACAATCAGCTTTCTAAGATTCTCATGATATACCTTAAATCTATAATCACCATTTGAAGAGTTGAATGTTTCAATTACCATCTCCAAGCTCTTGTACTTACGTGTATCGAAAGTATCTGGATGTGAAAACTTAAATGCATCATCCCAAAGATATTTGATGATTTTTTCTGCAAAACGAGCATTTTTATGCTCAGCCTCAATTATTTGTCTCTCTGTTGCACCATCTTGTATTTCCGTATAAACCAAATCATCTGCTGAAACAAAGTATGCTCCAAGTCGTTTATCCTCAGAAGATGTAACATTATTTCTTCGCAATATTTCTTCGTTAATTGCCTCACAAAATTGTTTCCATGAAACATTAGTATCCAGAATTTTGTTGTTCGCATACTTATGATTTGAGAACGAATTCTTTATCATTCGCATTATCCATCTACGCTGAAATGCGGTATCAAGTGTGAATACATTTTGGTCAGAGGTATTCATTGTTCCTAAAATAGAAAGATTGGCTGGAATGCGAACCTTTCTATCAGCATCACCATACACTTCCAATGCTACATTCTCATTAGTAATACCGTATTCGCTTGTTCCCTTTTTAAATCCTTCTTTATCTTCATCCATTCGGTCAAGCAATTGAAAAATTTCGCCAAATATAGCTGGTGCATTGCCTCTGTTTATTTCTTCAATTACAAGATAATACGAATGTTCTGGGTCTTCATATGCTTTCTTTAATATCTTCGTGAATGGTCCCGGCTTAAATTCGTACCTTACTTTCTCTTTACCTTCATCATCTTTTTTTACTATAGGTAAAATCTGTCCAACAAAATCAGAATACATATAATCTGGATGGAATACTAAACGCTCCATACATTTTTCATCATCACAGTATTCATGTTGAATAGTCCAACTCTTTCCAGCACCAGGCACACCATACAAAAGAATATTTTCACCCGTAGTTTTACGCAGTTCTTCTTTTATTTGTGCCACATTTTTTGATTGATTATCAATGCCTAATTTTCCACCCAGTTCCTGAGTCATTTTTGTAATAATTGAATTGTACACATCTACTGATATTTCAACAAAATCATTATTAACCAATTCATTTCTAAGTGAAATATTATCTATATCTGCGCCGTCTGATACTTCAAACTTTTTAATCAATTCAATCTGCGATGTATCCTCAATTCCTTGTACTTCAAAAACATATCTCACACGATTTATTGGAGTTCCAACAAACCCTAATATATAATCACCCTGAGAAACCTTCTCAAAAAGTGAATTCGAATCTTGGGTTGTCAGACCAAAACTCACCGAATTTCCTGCATCTAGAACAGAAAAGGTTTTTATCAAAGAATTTATTGACAATATATAATAATTAGTCATCTTGCTCCTCCATTTCAAATAAGAATCTCTTCCAAGCACATATTCTATTCACATATGCTTTTTCGTTATTGGTATCTACTTGAACTTCTACCATCTCTTTTCCCGAGAAATTGTTAACAACACTTATACCATCTACCCTTAAATCATAGATATCCGTGGCCGTTGGAGAATCATCTCTTTTCTTTTCCGAACCTAAAAACTCTAATCTGATATCTCCCCACTTACCATTTAAATAAACCGTGACATCATGAGTAATCAAATTTTTTCTTTCTGCGTTCAACAGTTCAAAACCTTTTCTACATCTTTGAAGCATTAGAATATCTTTTCTTTTGTTCAAATCTATAAAATATGTAGACTCGTCCTCCGAAATATGACGTTCTAATACAACTTCATCTCCGGCACAGACATCATTATCACGATAAAAGTCTCCTAATCCAACAATTCTTTTTTCTCGACCTATAGTGCAACGAATATGATATATTTTGCCGGTTTTTTTATAAATGAAATTTTGTATTGTGTCTGTTTCAGGAAACAAATCTGATATTTCAAGATTCTGTGGCACTTGTACATAAAATTCATGTGTACCACTCTTTCCAAGTTCAGTATTATTTAATTTCTTGATAACTTGAACTACCCTCATAGTGTTTCCTCCTAAATGTATTTTTTTATAACTGCAGCAATACCTCTTGCCATCATTGGTGGCACAGCATTTCCGACTTGCATATATGTTTTTAAGTAAGCTCCTAAGAAAAGATAATCATCTGGGAATGATTGTACCCTTGCAGCTTCTCTTGGTGTTAATGCTCTAGTTTGATATGGATGTATATGCGAATGGCAGTCCATTCTCAAATGTGCAGTAATTGTTCGGCAAGGTCTATCCGCTACCAATTTATAGTATTTATCCTTAAAACAATGATTTCTGTGCGCATAAGGCATTATATCCTTAATCTTTTCATCTGTAGCATCGTCACCTTGGTTTAGCCTTTTATAAATTTCATAATTTACATCACTGCAATATCTTGCCTTATGATTGAATAAAAATGGAATTTTTCTTTCCATATTTATAAGTTGCAAATACTCATTATTATTCTGGTCATCATAATTTACATCGATTTTCTTTCCAGTAGTTTCGCTATCAACCTCATTCATGTTTTTAATTCTTGGGGCATCCAGCGGTTTTATATCATTCAATGCATCTGCCAGATTATATGTTTTATGATTTTTACAACTCTTTTCAATCAAATCAAAGATTTCATCAGGAGTTATATTCTTTTCTTCAGCAATGTCGCTTCTAATGGCAATATATATTAATCGCTCTCTGCTTTGCGCCACAGAAAAATTTTGTGAATTCAACAAGCGGTATGCCACCAAATAAGAGCATCCATCTTTCACACGTAATTTGCCATAATCCTCAACAACTTGATCTGCTACTTTAAGCATACCTTTAACATTTTCCATAACAACGAATTTAGGTGCTATCTTTTCAACCGCCTTAACAAAATACTTGTATAACTTATTTCTCGGATCATCTATTACTCGTTGTCTATTCGCCTCGCTAAATCCTTGACAAGGTGGTCCTCCAACAACGATATCAATTTCTTGTGTCACATAGCCATCAATGTTATCAACTATTTCTTTGATATCGCCTTGAATCAACTTATCCGAAGGCAACTCAGGATGATTATACTTATATGTTTCTATACATACATCTTCTATATCATTTGCAAGTTTAACTGTGAATCCTTTTTGTATAAATCCAAGACTCAATCCACCAGCTCCACAGAAAAAATCAACCATTGTATATTTTTTCTTTCGCGCTGCTTTTTGCTGCAATAATTGGCGTTCTTTATTACTCAGCTTATCTAACATACCACCCATTTCATCCCTATTAGCTACAGCAAAATTTACAGCTTTAATAAATTCATTATACTGTTTTCCCAAAACTTTTTTTAGTTCATCTATTTCTCTTTCGTCCTCTATAACTCCTATTGACTGTAATTCCCCAATATTCGGTTCATTCAAAATTCCATCCACTGATTTATTGTATTTTTCAATGAATACCTCTGTAAGCCTGATATAGACATTTATTTGTTCCAAAAAGAAAGTCTTCTCAGTTTTGGTATTCAGATTACTTACTGATTTGAAAATCATTTCTTGTTTGCTCCTTTTTCCACTGTCTCAAGTTTTTCCTTGACACACTTTGCAATTGCTTCTGCCAGAAGCGGTGGTACTGCATTTCCAATTTGTTTAAACTGTTCTGTTCTTGGTCCTTCAAAAACAAAATCATCAGGGAAGGACTGAATACGTGCCGCTTCTCTAACGCTAAATGTTCTTCCTTGTTTGTAGTCAGGATGTATAAATTGATTTCCATCTTTATACAAGTGAGCAATAATTGTTTTTGATGGTTGATCCCACCATTGAACAGTATAGCTGTTTCCAAAAACACGCTGTTTCTCGTGCCTTAAATCTTCCCTTTTTTCGAGCATATCTTGAAATGTCCAATGATTTTTACTCATCGCAACATAACGCTCTACATCCTTATCATTGTGGTTTCTTGCAACATGATCTCTCAAAATATTGCAATCTTCTGGAGTTATTCTTTGTAAAAATTCATTATCTCTACTGTATTTAAATTCTACTTCCGGTTTACCAGCTCCTGGTTTTAAAGCAGGAAGTTCTTCAATAGCATCTCGGACTGTCACAAAATGTTTCAATCCTTTTGACTCTTCCTCTGACATTTCTGGGTCAAAGTGAGTTTTTATTATACCTGCATACATTTCTTCTGGTGATATATCTAAATCCTTCCTAACACCTATTATTATCACACGCTTTCTAATCTGTGGAACTCCATAATTTGCAGAATTTAAAACAATCATCTTAGGATCAAATTTAACTTTATAATTCTCACCTAAAGCCTTAATGATACGTTCAATTATATGTTTTCCATTAATTTTTGCAGTCAATATACCGGTTACATTTTCAAACACAAAAAATTTAGGTTTGTAATAGTTAAGAACCTTGACATAACTCTCAAAAAGAAAGTTTCGAGGGTCATTTTGCATAGCATTCTCATCTTTTGCTCTACCCAAGCTAGAATATGCCTGACAAGGTGGACCGCCTATGATGATATCAACATTTTGCTTGTTAACTACTTTTTCAATTTCATCAATGACATCATCCCTTGTAATATCCATTTCTAACACTGCATCATCCGCATTTTCATATCCATAATGTTTCATCCTTGTCCTTAAGGTTCTACACGCCGTAGGATTGATTTCCACATGTGCCAAAGCATTAAACCCTTCTTTATAAAATCCTTCGCTCAGACCACCGCATCCCGCAAAAAGGTCAATAAAATTCATCATAATCAATCCTCTTCTTCTCGTATTTTATTTTCTGGAACATATTCCAAAATATCTGATATATCGCATTCAAAAACTTCACAGATTTTATCTAACGCTTGAAGATCTATCTTTCTTACATTTTCTCTGTAAAGGTCACCTATTGTGTTAGGGCGAACTCCAGTTAACTCTGCTAGTTTTTTTCGTGTCATTTTTTCACGACCCATAATTTCACATAGTTTGATTTTTATCATAATTATATACCTCTGTTATATAATATCATTTTCTGATATTTAATACCATACCGTTGTTATAAAATAACATTTATAATGATAATACAATCCATAAAAAAATTCAACTATCGTCGTGTAAATTTTTATCGTTTATTCTTCTAACATTTTATTGATACTGCCCATTTTCTCCAAACCTATCCGCAATATAACAATCATGACCACAATACTTTTAGGGGGTGTGCATAATTGAACGATAAACACCCCTTTAACGATTACTTGCATAACCTATCGTTCAAAAGGTGTGCAACTTTAATAGTTTGAAACTGCTGCATTCTCTAGCTCAAGACAAAAAAATAAGACCTCCAAATCGGTCTGTTTTTAAATCCCCTTATATTAAGCACTTTCTAGGGGTGTGCAAATAAAATCATTGTATTTATCTGATAGTCTTTATTTCATATACTTTATTGTTTTCCATTTTTCCTACAGTTCCAAGACGTGTGAGCAGTTCTGACACATCTGCTGGAGTAAAGAATTCTCCTCTAGATTTTCCGGCATTCGATGCATACATAGTCATAAGATACTCATACGCATCCCCAAAGGCATCAATGGAATGATCTTTCACATCTCCCAGATTCATTTCACCTACACCATTCAGCAGCTTCACAAGTTTTTCATTACGCTTTGAAACCGTAGAACCCAGTTTATTGCTGTTTACATCATAGTCATCGAACAGTCCTGCAAAGTCGCTCTCTGCCTCACTGCCTTTCGCTGATTCCTCAATGTGACGGAACACACTCTCCAGTGTTTCATTTAAGTTTTCATCGATCGCAGCATTAGCACGGACATTACAGAAAAGTTCACTCGGAAGGATAAAAAATCCTTTTTCCTCTACCAGTCCTTCTCTTGCTTCTTCTGCCTCCTCGTCTGGCATTTTTGCAAAGTCAAAATCAGTGTTACCCACATCAATCTCACCGCTGTTTATATAATTACACAAATTTTCGGAAATATAGCGATAGAACATTGTGCCAAGAACATAATTTTTGAAGTCCCAACCATCGACTGCTCCACGCAGTTCATCTGCAATTGCCCATATTGCACGGTGCAATTCATCACGTTCCTGCTCCTTCTTAGTATCAACCATTCTCTTTTCCTCCGTTATTCTCTGGTACAAATTCCAGAATATCATCAACACCACAGTTCAGAACACGGCATATACTCTCTATGCTTTCGAGTGAAATATAACTGCTACGTTTCAGCCGTGTTACGATATTTGCGGAGACACCAGCCTCATGCTGTAACTGTGCATTCGTCATATTTTTTTCTTTTAATAAATGGAATAATTTTTTATAACTTACCGCCATGTTATCCCTCCATTATTTTGTTAACAGATATGATAAAATCATATCACGAAAACGTGATTTTTCAATTTAGACAAAAATAAATCACTCCGTCCCAAACACCAGAAACGGAGTGATTACACACAATTTTTCTATATTTAAACTCTAAAACATCATTTATAATAATACTATATGTATCGTACTTTTTATATGTCGACGTTTACCCTAATACCATCCATAGCATGTTGTTATTATCTATTAGTAATAAAATACCAATTTTTACTACTAAAGTTTTTAGAGTCTTCCATGACATTTTTTATATTTGAGTCCACTACCACATGGACATTTTTCATTAGGATAAATCTTTATCTTTCTTCTTTCCTTTATAGGAAATTCAACTGGCAAAGGTACTACCCCTTTATCAAGCAATTCTAATTCTCTTAACCTATAAAGGTATTCTGAAATAACCAAAATTGCTTGAAACATACTTAATGCTTCAATTTCAAATTCAAGCAAATATTCAGACAGTTTGTTCTCTCTCTTTCTGGGATCTGGAATATATATTATTTTTTGAGTTACCGTTTCATACTCAACATCATTATGCCCTATTGCATTCCGAAGTTTTTGATTATACTTTACATCTATTGTACGCATATAAAGTTCATTCTTATTATACAAATGAAATCTATTACCTTTTTTTGCAGTTATAAATTTATTCAAAGAAACAATTCCCGCATCATTTTCAATAAAGTTATTTGCATCACCTCTATTTTTTATATTATCAATCGCTGCTGGAATAATCAGAAGATTTCCTAAAGTCTCATATGTATCTAAATAAAACTGCTTTACATCTTCATAAGTACTTGTTGTAGTCCCCTCCAGTTCAAAATCTACACTTTCTTCATCACAAAATTGTAACGACAAAGCTGGAAGCAAATATGGATAAGTCACTACAAACTCTCCTAATATGGTGTTAATCTGTTCCTGCATCTGATTTAATGAATACCCATCATGTGCATTAAGATATTCTATTAGACAACTCATTTTCTCTTTGTCTAATTTCAGAATATCAGAGCCAATTTGTGGCAACTCCAATATAGACGGTTTTAGCGGTGATAGGAATCCTCGAACTTCAATCATGCGAACTGCTCTCATTATTTCAAGTTCATTTCTACACATGATAAATTCTTCAGGAAATAGTTTCTTTATCTCTTGTTTAAGATATTCTTCATTGCCATCTTTATATAATTGTAAAACCCGTTTATATTGAGGCCAGATGCTAGCTGTTTGTTTTAGTATAGCCATGCTATTCCCAAAATTCTTATAATTATCAAATTCACCAATTTTCTGCTGATATCTTATAAATGGGGTGCTAAAATGTTCTTGTAGACACCACCCATCGCACATCTTAGTTGTTGTGAATTCTCCTGAACACTCTACTACATAATCTGGAATAGTTGTTGGCGTAGCATTAACTATTTCGGCATTTTCAAATTTAAACCTAAGTTTCGGGTTATCTTGTGCAATCTTTACTTTTCCTTTTAACGAAATCCCACATTTTCCGCAAGTTACAGCAATAGGATGTTCATCAAGCCATCCTACTTGTAGCCTAATTCTTGTCATACATCCACAGACTTCACATCTAATAAATTCGTTATGTACCAAATTTTTCACTCCAATCTTGTATATTATATAATTCCCTTAAAATCTCATGAAATCAACTAGTTTGATTATATCTATACATACAACTTTTCCGCACTTGTAACAACTGCATCAGCAAATAGGACAAGTATTTCCCGCCTTAAGCACACTACCTGACAAAACAACTACATTGCTTACAAAAATTCTCCTTACACATCAGAAACTCCCCTGCATTTTTCAACATATCCTTTTCCACACTCCTCTGATGTCATAATAATTGTTCATTCTATTAAATTGTCTCATAAGAAAAGGCATAATCATGCGAAATTGCTCTTCTGTTGTTTCTACTTGAATTGTTAATTTTAACATTATCGTTTGTCTTTGTTCACCATCTCCATATACCCTGCTGTTATTATGCCTGATAGCAATGTTACAATTGCAATATTTCTAATAAAACATTTGCACTAACATTAATAACCGCTAATACTGCATATATGTTTGCAAAGTTTATTGTTATCTAAAGTATTGTATTTATTTTGTACTTCATTTAATTATAAATTCCTTTTTTAAATTTTCTACTAATGTCGCTGTTTTTGTTGATTCTGTACTTGTAATATTTATTACATGTTTATCTATCAATTTTGTTAATTTATTTACTTCATCTGTCAATTTATAATTATCTGATACTGTATCTAGTATTTTTTTACAAAACGCATTTATCTTATCCGCATTCATCTGTGGAATCTTTTCATCTGCTAAATCATATTTAATCATCATTAAAATAAAATATTTAAACTTCCTATATTGAGCTGAAATACTCTTATTCCTAAATAAAAACTCTAATCGATACAATGTAAATGCACATGTATAATATGGTAACAATTGATGTTCATCATTAAAAATGCCATCTATAGAATTTAATAATCGTCCATAATATCTACTAGCTAAATGCGGCTTATCATAAAACATGGACGCAACAGCTTTTATTTGAGTACTAATAGAAACTATTCTAACTTTCTCAATATCAGATCCATAATTATATTGTTTAGATCTTCTCTCATAATAAAGACGATTTGTTCCAGTAAATGTTGAATAAAATGCTTCTAATTTTCTATGAAATTCATTCAACGCTATTAATTGCTCATCAGACACTTCTGTTTGACGATTAGTTGCTTTTATTATTTTATTTACAGTATCATCATTTTCTGTTTCAATTAATTTTATTGGCAATTGTAATCCACTAGTTATATATTCCCTATTATTGAATATAACATGACTTGTTTGACATCCATTAACAATTTGATAATCCGTAAGTGTAAATTTATTACCAATACTTGATAATCCTTTACAAATCACAGTCACACCATTATTAAGAAGAATAAATTTTTGTGAATCTGTTTTTAATGACTCTGCCATTTCATGATTTACTGGATTATCACCTTGAAAATCTCTTACATTATCATAAAATACACTTCTTCTTATTTCTCCATTATCTCCTGTAATTAATTTCAAATAAGATTCACTACTAATATATCCCAAATAAGACTGTGTAACACCTTGTATTTCAGGCAAAAGAACTTTATTACTAAATTCTATCTCCATTTCAATAACATCTATTGTATTTCTATAATATTTTTGCAACAAATCAGCACCAACTGGTGTAAAAACAACATTACTAAAAATATTCAAATCTAATAAATCTTTTCTTGCAATTTCTATTCTCCCTACACAATTCTGGTCATCAACCCATTTTCCAGTAGTGACATAATATAAATAACATGTTGGATTTTTCTTTATATATGTAGCTTTTGAGAATATATATTCCACTATTTTACTTTTTTCTGTTATAGCTTCATTTCTTTTCATCTGAGGATTGTCAGAGAAAAAGTCTTTTACACCAGCACCAAATGTCCCCATATCACCATAATCAAAATTTGACGATGTCTTTGCTTGAACAAAAATAAAACTTATTTCTGATAATTTTTTATTTAAATCAATCAAATCATCTATTTCCTCTTGTGATGTAATCATCGTTCCATTTACTATTATCGCCACTGCATCTATACCACAATCATCTCCCTCTCCTATTACTACATCCGCAGGGTTAAAATTTTCCGAATACATCTGCTCAATAGCACAATATGAAGCAAACATTTCAAACTGTTTGCTTTGATTTTTCTCAACTATATCTTGAGATTTTAAAAAAGAGTCCATATAACTTTGTACAATTCTGTCCATTACTTATCCTTTCTTGCATATTTATATGCCTTCACCTATCTTATTAATTGACTTGATCATTTTATTAATAATTAAACAATTTTTTTACATCAACTCCACATTTTAAATTCACTAATTGTCTTTTAATAATCTTATAAACATTCTAAATAACTAACACTAATGTTTTATTATTACTTTTTGTATTCATTTAATTACTTCATCAACATACAAATCATATTCTTAATATTTCTAACATTTATAAATACTTTCTATTCATCTCCCTTATTTTTCACAGTTATTAGTTTAATTGCCTTTTTACATAGTCTTTCTTAAATTACATCATTTTCCATTTCTATTACTAATAATATATACCTTACATATTATATTTTTTGTCGTATTTTGTCGAATGTAATAAAATTATTTTTCCCCATTTTGACTTATTTGATTTACTCCACAACCATGTATTTTTCTCCTCTTGACTATCTTATACATATTTTATAATATACTAACTAAGAAATGAGTTTTTTGTCGTGTACAGCATTATTGCTCAAGCGGGTAGCTCGTTTCTTTTTTATTTTCACCACTTCTATAACATATAAAAAACAGCACCCCGGCAGTACCCATCTACTGCCGAAGTGCTATCCACTCCATCAATTATTCCATTAACCCTTACCCAAATATACTCATCAGATTGGCCACAACCAGGCCGCCGCCGGTTCCGATGACATAGCCGAGCAGCGCCATCATGATACCAACTGGTACGAGGGCATTTGAGTATGCGCCGGCGAGGACCGGTGCTGTTGCTGTGCCACCGATGTTTGCGAGGGAAGCAACACAGCATGTGAAGATGTCGAGTTTCAATATCTTCGCAAGTGCAATCATTATTGCCACATGGATAAGGAGGATTACAAATCCTGCGAGAAGCCATATTGGGGCATTTCCGACTGCTCCAAGGTCTGCTCTTGAAGCGATTAAGGCAATGACTATATAAAGCATTACATTTGAAATCTCCTCAGTTCCCTTAATCTTGCCAAATGGTGTCAGGGCGAATACGATACCAAGCACTGATACGATAAGGACTGTCCATGTTGTGCTGTCAAAGAATGATAAATGTGCATTAATCATGCTGCCAAATTCCATTGAAACTGCCGATACTAAGAGTCCTGAACCGAGCAGAAGAATGATGTTCTGCCATACGAGAGGCTTTGTGTTGGCTTTTGCTTCCTCTTCGAGTGCAGCTCCAACGCCGTCGATTATGCTTGTGTCTGCCTTTGTCCATTTGTTGAACTTCTCGTGATTTCCGATTGCCCACAGAAGGAACATTACATAAAGTGTCGCGCAGATTGAATCCATAACAAGAGCGTAAGCCATTGTTGCTTCGTCAACGTCAAGTGCTGCCTGGATTGCGAGCATATTGCCGCCGCCGCCCATCCAGCTTCCGCACAGTGCGCCGAGCGCTTTCCATGAACCTGCGCCAAGGAGCTGGTGGAATATTGCATATGAAACAAAGAATCCAAGTCCGATTGACAAAGTTGCTGCGAAGAAACCGATAAGCATTTTAGGTCCAAGCTTGATGATTTTCTTCAAATCACAGCGAAGCAGCATTATGAAAAGCATCGCATATAATATCGGGTTCTTGACTGATTTGTACACAGCGCTTGTTGCACTAAGGTCCCACACTTTCATTGTGCAAAGCAGCATAAGCCCCAAGTATATAAGTACAATCGGCGGTGCAAAATTAAAGAACATCTGTGCCTTTTTCCCTTTAAAAATCTTAGGCAGATTTACTAATACTGCGGCTGCAAATATAAGTGCCGCAAGGTATAAAAATCCATCTTTTATCATGTATAAATTCTCCTTATGGTTAATCTATAACATATTCTGCCCATTTTTCTGTAGTATATAACTAAATTTGCGGAAGTAAATGTGATGCAATCTGCCGTCACACACTTACTCCCGCAAATTTAATTATAAACTTTTAAGTATCTCCATCAGATATTCCCAAGTCCGCTCCACTGAAGCCGCATCCATACACTCATCAGGCGTATGCACACTTTCAAGTGTCGGTCCAAATGATATCATATCTACTCCCGGCATTTTGCCAGCGAGTATGCCGCATTCGAGTCCGGCGTGGATTGAAGTCACTTCCGGTTCGTGGCCGTACACATTTGTAAAGCTCTCAACGCATATCCTTCTTAACTGCGAATCACTCTTGTATTCCCACGCAGGATAGTCCGACATTGTGACTACTTTTCCTGACAAATGTTTTACAAATGTGGTGACTCTCTCAAGCAATAATTTCTTTCCAGCCGCTGTATTGCTTCTTATAAGATATTTGTACACAAGCTTGTCTGCGTCGAGGTAAGCAGTTCCAAGATTGAGAGATGTCTGCACCATGCCCTTAATCTCCTGACTCATTTTGTACACACCATCAGGACTTAATTGGAGGGCATATATTACATTTTCAGTGCTATGGAAATCTAGGACTTTGTCTGCTGCAACATCTGTCTTTTCAACCTCAATCTTAGCATATGGCTCTGTCGCTCTGATTTCCTGCATCCACACAGCCTCACTCTCTTTGATGCTTTGTTCAAATGTTGTGGCATCGCAGCTTCTGACACTTACAACTGCCTTTGCTTCTTTTGGAATTGCATTTTCCTTGCCGCCACCTGAAAGCGACACAAGACGGAAATCTGCCGCCCCGCTGGCATGTGAAAGTAATGAAGCAAGCAATCTTATAGCATTAGTGTGCTGTTTGTGAATCTCAACGCCGGAATGACCGCCGGCAAGCCCGCTTATCTTAACTTCGAAGCATACCGAACCATTCTGCACATCAATTGCACCATCTGCCACCCAGTCCGCAGCATCCTCATACACAACCGGAATGTCACACTCAGCTCTCACACCACCAGCACAGCTTACATACAATATTCCCTCACTTTCAGAATCAATATTAATAAGTCTCTTTGCTGTAAGGTCAGAAGTGTCGAGGTCTCTTGCGCCAAGCATTCCAATCTCTTCATCGCTCGTAAGCACTGCCTGTATAGGAGGGTGTGCAATTGTATCCGATGCAAGTACTGCCAGTATAAATGCAACAGCAATTCCATCATCAGCGCCAAGCGTAGTGCCGTCAGCCCACACCATCTTACCATCGGTGCAGGCCTTAATGCTCTGTACACTCATGTCAATATCGCAGTCTGGCTCTTTCTCACACACCATATCAAGATGTCCCTGCAAAATCACAGGCTCACAGTCCTCATATCCAGAAGAACCAGCCTTAAATATAACAACATTATCAGACGTATCCTTCCTTGCCTTAAGTCCATGCAACTTAGCAAACTCCAGACAATAATCCGCAATCATCCCGGTATTCCCAGAACCATGCGGAATCGCACAAATCTCCTGAAAATAAGAGAAAACCTCTGATGGTGATAACTCATTTATATCCATAAAAAGCCTCCTAAACCTACTTTTTCATCAATTTTCACAATCTGATAGGTCTTTTTTACATTGTTAGTTGGTTTATTATGCTTATTTTCCCCTTAAATGCCTACTAATTCATCATATTTAGCAACATTAGTAGGTCTTTTCTTCATATGTTTACAATATTAGACATCTCTTGTCAGTCAAAAAACCTACTATTCTCGCATAAATCATAAATTTAGTAGGCAATTTTCTTTTTTCTCAACTATTTTCATCATAATTTCTTCTAAATAAACCTACTAATTCATCACATTTAGCAACATTAGTAGGCTTTTCCCCACTTATGCGCTGATTTCATGTGCTATTTGATACTATCCCAAATGAACAAAGCCCCACAACACACACTAATCCCAGCACCTGCAGAGCAACGCCCAGGTGCATCCGCACACCACCCCTTGAAGGGCAGTTGCCACATACTCCCAGCTGAACTCCCCAGATTAGCCAGACACTCTCTGCTGGTTGGGAGTGCAAGGCAGATGCTTGAATGATGACGAGCTGTGTAGAAGTTAATGCCGCCAGATGCAAAAGTTCAGTGTGCGAAAGCTCGTTCAAGCGAAGCGCGTTTGCTTTCGCACATTGTAAAAAACTCTGCAGCTGGCGGCATATACTTCTACTAAGCGAGGAATACTGAAAGCAGATGCCCTGCACTCCCCACCCGCAGAGCAGGCTGTCTACACCCTACACATGCAATATCTCATGCGCCCTGTGTGACAACGGTTTCTCAAAATACTCCTCATAGCACTGCTTAACCGATGGATTCTCATGTGAGAATCTAAGATTATCGCGCTTATCAAGCCCGTACAGCACATGACGGCGCTCCTCAACCATCACAGCGTCTTCCTTGTAAGGCTGTCCGCCACCGTTGATACAGCCGCCCGGACAGGACATGATTTCAACAAAATCATAATGAACTTCGCCCTTCTTTATTGCATTCATAAGGTGTCTTGTATTGCCAAGCCCACTGGCAACAGCTACATTTATACTTGTTCCATTAAGGTCAAATGTTGCTTCCTTCCAGCCCTCAAGACCTCTCACTGACTGGAACGCATCCGCATCAGGATTATTTCCTGTCACAAGATAGTAAGCACTTCTGAGTGCCGCCTCCATAACACCTCCTGTTGCACCGAATATAACGCCAGCACCTGTTCCTTCACCTAAAGGATTGTCGAACTCGTCCTCATCAAGTTCTTCCGGCTTTATAAAAAATGCTTTGAACATTCTTTCAACTTCTCTTGTTGTAAGAACTGCGTCAACATCTTTGCCTCCGTCCCATGTACACTCATCCTTTTTTGCAAGACAAGGCATGATTGACACACAGAATATCTTCTCCGGGTCAACCCCAAGCTTTTCTGCATAATACGACTTTGTTATTGCACCAAACATCTGCTGTGGTGACTTTGCTGTTGAAAGTCTGCCTGCCATCTCAGGGAACTCGCTCTTTACGAATTTCACCCATCCTGGACAGCATGATGTGAACATTGGAAGTCCTGACTCCTTGATTTCTGGAAGCCTTTCAAGGAACTCGCTTCCCTCCTCCATAATTGTCATGTCTGCTGCAAATGTTGTGTCAAATATATAATCAAATCCTATTCTTCTAAGTCCTGCAACAAGTCTTTGTGCTGTCGCATATTCCTTAGACATACCAAAATCTTCGCCCCATGCTGTTCTTACTGCAGGCGCAATCTGTACTACTGTAATGATATCCTCATTTTCAATTGCATCAAGCACGATTCCGACATCGTCTCTTTCTGTAAGTGCACCTACAGGGCAGTTGCTTACACACTGACCACAAAGTGTACATGCAGTCTCCGCAATGTTCTTGTTTGCACGCACATTTACAGTTGTACGCGAACCTGTATTTACAACATCCCATATGTGCATTCCCTGAATATTATCACACACCTGCACACAACGCATACATTTGATACATTTCTGGGCATCTCTGATAAGTGGAAATGTTTTATCCCAATTATCTTTTTCTAATATTGAATCATATGGCATCTCTGATATATTAAGTTCATTTGCAATTGACTGTAACGCACAGTTACCACTTCTTATACATGTACCACATTTGTAATCATGCTGTGAAAGTATGAGCTTTACATTAGTCTTTCTTGTTGTACGCACTTTTCTTGAATTAGTGTAGACAACCATGCCTTCTTCTACGAAGTTATTACATGCTGTAACACATCTGTCAGTACCCTCTACTTCAACAACACATACACGACAAGCACCAATTGCGTTGACTTCTTTGAGATAGCAGAGTGTAGGTATTGTCTCTCCTATTGTTTTGGCAGCTTCAAGAATGGTAGTTCCTTCTTTTACTGATACAGCTTTACCGTTAATTGTTAAATTTACCATTGTTTCTCTCTGCCTCCTCTGAATGAACCAAATCCAAAATGATCACATCTTAAGCAGCGTCCAGATTCCTGACATGCTTCCTCGCATGAAAATCCATATTCAATAGGTTCAAAGTCTTTCTTTCTGTCTGCGGCATCACGCAGTGCAACCTCAACTCGTCCGCAAGGTACCTTGTCCTCATATCCGGCATAAGGTATCTCTACATCTGAAGTTATCTCGTGATGGTAGCCAAGATATTCATCAATGTTGGCTGCCGCAACCTTTCCGGCTGCTATAGCTCTGATTACTGTTGCAGGTCCTGTTACGCAGTCTCCTCCTGCAAATATTCCTTTACGTTCTTTAATCTCACTTGTATCAAGTGCCTCAATTGTTCCTCTCTTGACTGTAACGCCATGCTCCTCAAAATATCTTGTTTCGATACCCTGTCCGATGGCAACTACAATAAGGTCGCAAGGAATAAGAACCTCGTCCTTAGCTGCAGTCTTAGGTGATGGTCTGCCACCTTTTATCCTGCTTATCATCTGTGGCTGAACCCATAAACCAACTGCTGCGTCATTTTCATCTTTCTCTATTCTGACTGGTGACATAAGTTCAAGAACATCGCAGCCCTCTGCCTCTGCACCTTCAACCTCTTCCGGAAGTGCCGTCATGTCGGCTTTTCTTCTTCTATATACAATGCTTACTTTCTCAGCACCTAATCTTACAGAAGAACGGGCAACATCCATTGCTACATTTCCACCGCCAATAACAACCACTCGCTTGCCAGTATAGTCAGGCATTTCATCATCACCAATTGCACGAAGCATTTCTACTGCTGATGTTACGCCTGTTGTAGCATCCTCACCATCAATTCCAATCTTCTTATCTGCATGTGCTCCGATAGAAATGTATACTGCATTATATTCTTTATTAATATCCTCAAGCGTAATGTCTGTTCCTACGCTTATTTTTTTCTTAACTTCTATTCCTGTAGACAATATAGCGTTAATCTCCGCATCCAGCTTTTTTCTAGGAAGTCTGTAGTTAGGAATTCCATATCTTAACATTCCACCAAGCTGCTTTCTCTGCTCAAATATAGTAACCTTATGTCCCATAAGAGCCAGATAATATGCGGCACTGAGTCCTCCCGGACCACCACCGATTATTGCAACCTTCTTACCTGTTGGCTCATTACATGCCGGAACCGGAACATCACCGGCATTATCAACTGCCATTTTCTTAAGTCCCCTGATGTTGACTGGCGCGTCAATAAGTGTTCTCTTACATCTGTTTTCACATGGATGCTCACAAATGTATGCGCATGTTGTAGGCATTGGATTGTCTCTTCTTATAAGACGAACCGCGTCTGCATATCTGCCTTCATGCACAAGTGCTATGTATCCCGGTATATCTACTCCTGCCGGACATGACTTCACACATGCAACCGGCTGGTTACTGTTACATGAACAAAATCCTCTCTCAATATGTGACCTGAAATCATCCTCGCAGCCATCAATACATTTTAATACAAGCTTTGCTGCCTCATATCCGATTGCACAGTCAGCGGAATAATAGATTCCCTCTGCTGTAAGCCTGATAACATCAAGAGTTTCCTCTGTTGCGTTACCATCAAGCACATCATCAAAAAGTCTCGCAAGCTGCCTGAGTCCCACACGGCATGGAACACATTTGCCACATGACTGTGCAAGACACATTTTTATAAATGACCTGGTAAGGTCGATAGTACACAGTCCCGGTGGACTTGCTACTATTCTTCTCTCCAAATCCTGATATAAAGACTCCATTGTAACCTGAGCCTTATCCTTGGTTATAATCGTTAATCTGCTCAATTTCCGCTCCATTTCTGCATATTGCGTGTGTCGTATTACTGCTCGCCAGTATACCGCTTAGGTAGTTCTATGTAACATTTTACACAATAAATGTTAATTTGAAAAGGAAGGTTATTTTTTTCACACAATAACCTTCCTCTCATCCATTACTTATGGTCGCACTTCATGCACTGGCTCGTTTCTTTATCAGTTTCTTTCTTGTAAAATGCGCATGACCAGTCGCATATACTTTGCAATATCGGCATTACAGACAAGCCCTTTTCCGTGAGTGAATATTCAACTCTTGGCGGAATCTCGTCATATGATTTCCTTGAAACAATATCATCAGCAATCAATGCTTTTAATGTTGTTGAAAGAACTGCATCTGTAATATTCACCAGTTCTGCCCTTAACTCACTATATCTTAATGTCTTCTTATCCGCCAGAACACATATAACTCTTGATTTCCATTTGCCTCCAAAGACTTCCAGGCCGTATTCCAATGGACATCTGATATCTGATTCTAATTTCTTGTGATACATACACCTCTCCTTTGTTTTTTGGCATTTCTTTATAATATCATAATAACAATTATTTTAAAATCAAGTGTGTATGTCAGATTTTTATATATTCATCGTCATATATGGGGGAATGCATATAATTCCATCTTTTACAATTAAATTTCTTGGATGAATAATATAACTTTCGTATTCGTTTTTTCCAAATTCTTCGCAGATGGTAGACTTTCCCATACGTCTGGCGCCTTCTGTCATTAAAGCTTTTTCCCCTAACATTCATTTTTCCATTCCAGTAGTTTTTTATATATTTTTCTTTTTAATATCATGGTTCCTCCAGATTATGCGCATATATGTTAGTTCTAATTTTTATGATTATACGCACATTCTAAACAGGTTTTGAATTTATTTGCAGGGGGGCTTTTATATGTCAATGAATATTAACAGTTTGATTCGGACGGAGATTTACTGAATGCAAATGGTGTTACAGGTATGGATGTTACTGTAATCGTTTAAGTGGTACATGGACTTTAGAACAATATGAAGGACAGTACAGAGCTGCTATGTACGCAGCCGTAAAATCAGCCAATCCAAATTGGAAGCCCGGACAAGCATTTGATACAGGCATTCTTGATAATGTCACAAGAGAATCCATAGAAGCTACACTTGTCCAAAATGGTAACAGACTCGTTCGTAATTCTATTGATGTATCGGTATAAAAGGGAGAAACGTATAGACTTCAAAAAGGCGGCAAATCATCTCAACATATTGTTGATGATTTGCCACCTCGACTTTTAACACTGATACCGTATCCACACCGCATCACTGTCAAATTTTTTTAGAAAGATAGGAAAGTTCATCCGCTGCAGTTTTTCGGGTTATCCCTGTCTTTACATCTTCTGTTTGCTCCACAACCTGCTTTTCTGTGGTTTCCTTAGCATTATTTTTCCGTATATTACCGGTATAAGCATTTGTGTAAATATTAGAATAATTGTTTACACCTGTAACTGCCATACTAACATCTCCTTTCGTATTACAAAGCTTTCATTACCTTTTATTAGCATAATAATCCCAAATACCATTAAGCATTTTCCGATCACCATCTGATACATTCAGATTTAGCCTTAAATCTTTCCAGTCACCCGAATACTGCTGCGATAATTTCTGGTTATCCGACTGGATGGCGGATAAAAATGCCTGATATGCCGAATTTTTGATAACCCCCTTTTCTTTAGATTTTGCAGTATTTTCCTGGTTCTCACCTATGTTCTGTTCATTTGCTGTCTGTTCACTTTCTTTATGGTAAACTACCGATGGTGTAAAATCCTGTAATTCTGACCAGATTTCTGTGGAAGTTGCCATAAAATTACTGTGGTTTTCATATGCCTGATTCAGCATATCCAGTTCTTTTTCTTTGGTCAATTCCTCAATTTTGCCCGATTCTGTCACATAATACTCCAGCTCATAATCTTGTTCCGCATATTTTTCTTCAATGCTGTTTTTCATTTTGTTATATGCTGTCGCCATTCTGTTTACATGATGTTCAAAGGAATCGGACTTTACACTCTCTGTATCTTCTTTGACAAATATATCCGTCACTTCCCTCTCAAAACGGTTCTGATAATCCATAGAGCTGACAGAAGATAAATACCTAAATCTCTCCTGCCCCGTTTTAGAAATAGATACTGTATCTGTATACTGTGTCATTTTCTTTTCTAAATCTGCTGGAAAATTTTGCTTCGTATTTTTCCTGCTGTTATGTTCGATTGCAGAATATGTAATATTTGTATTATTGT
>ERZ791903.824-NODE-824-length-36582-cov-7.103649_pt1 | contig 36582 bp, 27 predicted proteins | sample MGYA00510148_ERZ791903 | MGnify/ENA primary metagenome ERZ791903 (study PRJEB30046, sample SAMN00792080) | human gut metagenome | study: EMG produced TPA metagenomics assembly of the A metagenome-wide association study of gut microbiota in type 2...
GTGCGCCCGAACTGGTGCGTGGCTTTCTGGAAAAGATTCTTGCCCCCAAGCAGGAACGTACCATGGATGTTCAGCAGCGAAACCGCAAGCGTAGGCAGGATGTTGAACTTTGATTTTCGGAGGACACTATTTGAGCAAAAAGAAAAAGTCTGTAAACAAATCCGGCTACCCGGATGAAGCAATCAAGACACTTGCGCGTTGCTTTTATCCCTCCATGGTTGAGTTTTTCAACAGTGAGGAAGGCCAGCGTGAATATGAGGAATGGCTGAAAGAGCAGGAAGCTCTACAAGCCTTGCCTGTTGCAGCATAAAAACAGCAGGACGCTCCCAGAAAAGGGAACGCCCTGCATTACATATTGAAAATTTACGAAATGGCTTCTAATGCTTCCTCAAAGTACTTGAACGCTAAATTCAACAAAAATAAATCTTCATCTGACGGCTTTTTTGCATGTGCATCAACTCGGTTCTTATTTATGACATCAGAAAAATATCCAAATTTTGTTTTATCCGAAAATAAGCGTTCGTACCATGCCCAATCTTTTTCTGTTAGGATTTTCAGTTGTAAAAAATACAGTTCCTGCATTGCGCCTTTTAAATCGGCACATTCGAGCTTGGCTTTTTGTGTATCGTCTTTCGTTGTTTTTTCAATCGCATCCATCAAAGTTCTTTTTGCACTCTTTCCATAGTGCAACGCATACTGCATTCCAATCAGAGATCTCAATTTATTCTCGATTGCACATCTTCTTGTTGCTACCATTGAGTAAATCTCAGAAATATCCGAATAGGTCTTATCAAATTTATATTTTTGCTGAAGATGCTTTTCAATTGCTTTAATTCGAATGTAGTAATCGTCTTTTTCTTTCTTGATTAAGCAATATCCAAGTAAATGATCAATAGAGCAATCAGCAAACTGAAGTTCGCTTTTAAATTTATCACTTCCATCCAATGCTAGAACTTTTAGCAGGTCATATTCTCTTGGATAATAATCTACTAAAACACCTAATATTTGCTCTATTGCCGCCTTCATTTTATTTTGATAATTATCGGACTGCTTTTCATAACTGTACTTAGAAATTTTAAACGGTCTAGTCTCTTTATTTTCAAGAACTTCTTCATTCATTTTACTGCATACTTGGCGTATCAGAAATGGGTGTCCTCCATAGTCATCGACTAATTTGGCAAATATTTCTTCTTCAAACTTCAAACCCAAATGACCACCGATTTCAGACACCATGTTTTTCACGTCATCATAATCAAACAAAGTAATATATTGTGGAGCGAGTCCATTAAATATAGGATTTGGTTGATTGCAAATTTTAGCATCTTCTATACACTTCGGGTTTACTCCAGTGATTACAAAAGAAAAAATGTTATTATCTGTTTGTGAGATTGATCTTAATGTTTGCCAAAAGAACAAAGCGTCTGTTCCATCTCTCCAATTTAATGATGATGATGTTCCAAAGCTTATTTGCTCAACTTCATCAAAAATAAGTAGAATACGCTTATTGTGAAGCAGTCGATGCAATTGAATCAAATCTTCTTCAAAACTAATTGATGCCTGCTTCTCTGTGTATCTTGAGATATCTTTATTATATTCTACATCATTAGAAATGAAGCCAATCGCTGTTTCCTCCCCACCCTCGGTATATTTTTTTCTGAGTTCTTGAATAATCTGATTTAAAAAATCATTCCACGTCAAATGATGATATTTTGTACAGTCAAAATAAATAGCTACTCCGCCATTTTGTTCAACACGCCTTCTAAGTAATAAAAGAATGGACGTTTTTCCAATGCGGCGGAGCCCAAACACACCACCGTGTTCTCCTTGGAGATATTTTCCGTACAATTCAGAAATTACATTAAATCGGGTTTTTCCGAAGAAAAGATTGTCATCACGCAACGGAGAAGCAACACCAAAAAGATCACGTTCATAAAGAAATGTTCTCATCCGGTTTTGAAGATCATTCTCTTTTATTCCACTTTCCAATTCCTTATATGAAAATGGAATAATCAACCTAGAGTCCGGGTTATCTATTCTGTCTCGCTTGATTACATCCTCAATATCTTCACAATCATCTACAAGAAAACAAGTTATCTTATCTAACCTGTTTCTATATTCCGACTGTGAGCCCAAAAGTATATCAATCAAGTCCTTTGTTCGACTTTTAAAGTTCTGCAAACTATCGTTACAACATAAAATTAAAACCTCATCGCCCAAATTATACAATTGCTTTAAGTTTGCTATTGGTTTGATAAAATGAACAGAATACAGCGAACTCTTAAATGTTTGTTCTTTAGAAAAGCTGATCAGGCCAAATTTGGATAACGCTTTAACTGCTTGTTTTGCTTTCGCTCCACCTTTAATATTGATTGGTCGTCTGTCTTTAGCCAATACAATTCCTACTCGGTCCCCTTGTGAGCATAATGCGCTTGCATTCTTTTCTCGCATATTTTCCACCTCACCATTCTTTTTATCATTATAACAGGAAAGTTTGATTGATTCAACATTTTGGACGTTATAAATACAAGCAACCTTCTGCTTAGTTGTTTTTATGATTATAATCGCATCCTCCAATTCTTGTTATTGGCTTACGGTCTATGACAAGGTGTCGGAGTTTTGTATCTTCCACGGGAGCCTTCATTCTCTGATCCGAAGAAAACGAAAAATCCGAACCCTTCTCCAATCGGAAATAGGTTCGGATTTTTCTTGTTTGGTGGAGATGGTGGGATTCGAACCCACGTGCCCGATTAAGGACAAAACGATTTCGAGTCTTTGAAATTGTTGGATGAAGCTGGTCCCTCGCGGCTGTCATTGGCAGCTGAGGGCATTCTTGTAACCTCCAAAAAGGCACGTCACACCGCAATTTGCAGGCGAAAATCAGCCGCTTTTTGCGAAATGACGTTAGAAAAAGCCTTTTTCGCACGGGGCGTCAACGGCTGCATTTCAGGTGTAGTTGTGTTAGATGTCCGTTAGAAATATGCAGTGCTGCCGTTGCTGTGCCAGCTCACAGCAGGCTTCCCTGTCTGAACGCAGCGTTTCCCGAAAGCCGGGAAATGCTGCGTTTTCTCTTGCCCGCATTGGGCTGAAAGGGAAGCCGCCATGTCAACATTTCGCGTCAATAAAAACGTCAACTACACCGTTATGAGCAACCACCACCTGCAGGATAAGAGGCTGTCCCTGAAAGCCAAGGGACTGCTGTCCTATATGCTCTCCCTGCCGGACGATTGGGATTACAGCCTGAAAGGGCTGACCGTTGGTTGCAAGGATGGTCTGGACAGTGTACGCACCGCTGTTCTGGAACTGGAAGAACACGGCTACGTTCGCCGTCAGAAAGTCCGCAATGCCAAAGGGCAGATCATCGACTACGATTATCAGGTTTATGAATCGCCTGTTGAGGACGCTCCTGCCGTTCCCGGCAAGGAAGGCGGGCCGTCGAACCCGTCCGCATCCAAAAGTCCGAAAAGCCGCATGAAGCCTTGTTCTTCACCATTTTTGGATTTTCCAAATTTGGCTGAGCCCAATTTGGAAAAGGCAACGCAACAAAATACTAATAAACAAAATACTAAAAGACAAAGTACTAATCTATCAGGGCCGACAGGCGAATCCGCAGATTTTGACCAGATGGAAGCACAGGTACGGGAGGAGTTTCGGGAACGTTTGGAGATCGACACCCTTGCCCAGCGGTACGACCCCGACAAGCTGGAGGAACTGCTGGACAACATTGTGGAGATGTACTGCTGTCCTCGGCAGACCCAGTACGTCGGCAAGCAGCCGCAGACCACCAAAGCCATCCGGCTGCGGCTGGACAAGCTGACCAGCCAACACATTGAGTACATCTTCGATGTGATGTCCAACACCACCCAGCCCATCAAGAACATCATGGCCTATCTGCGCACCACCATCCTGAACGCACCCACCACGATGGAGCACTACTATCAGGCGCAGGGCAACTGGCTGACCGCACAGAATCGGAAGAAGTAAGCGCTGTTTTCCACAAAGGCCATAACACACGTTGAAAATGCAAAGGAGAATTTCCATGAAGAGCACGAACGCCGTCCGCACCGAGATCCATTACGCACAGGTCGGGGAGTATCAGCTGCCCCTGCTCACCCTGCCGCAAACCGATGATTCCGAACCGCTGGGCAAATATGGCCGGATGCGGCTGGCCTACCTCAAAACCCAGCGCCCTGTGCTGTATCACCAGATGCTGCTGAACGGTACGCTCTGGCCGCATTTGCAGGATGCCCAGAAAACGGCCTGCGCGTGGCTGGAACGCACGATGACCACTTTGTTAGACAAGTACCCCGCGCCGGACAAAGAGCGCGCACAGCTTCTCTGGGTGGCGCACATGAACGGGTTGAAAGCGCAGGCTGAGGAGGTAGTGGTGAGGGAAGTCGTGTATGCAGAATGATTCCTGATAGCATCTGAACGGTATCAAAAGCCGATATTTTAGATTTTATTCTTGATTTTTGCGGAATATTTGCAAATTTCAAAATCAAAATTTGACTTTCTGCCCAGAATAGAGTACACTAGATTCAGAAAATCATCTGGGAGGAATCGCGATGCTGCTTCAATTTTCAGTCACCAACCACCGCTCCATCAAGGACACGGCTATTATCAGCTTGAAAGCATCTACGGATAAAAGTCTGTCTGATTGCCTGATTTCGCCGGACGAGAAGAAACAGCTTGTACCTGTGCTGGCACTGTACGGCGCAAATGCAGCCGGGAAGAGCAATGTTCTCCATGCTCTCCTGCTCATGCGGGAAATGGTCTGTGGCCGATATGCCAAGCTGCTGAAGGGCGAGTCCCTTCCGCAGGAGCCGTTTGCTTTCACCGACCAGCCTACACAGCCGACCAGCTTTGAAACCATCTATTTTTATGGCGGCATCAAGTATGCCTATGGGTTCTCGTTTGACAAGTCCAAAGTCCTGACCGAATATCTCTATCACTGGCCCAACGGCCGGGAAGCTCTGGTTTTTTCCAGAGAAGGCAATGGTTATCAGTTCCGCGAGAATGTTCAGGAACAGCTTACCCTTGCCGGACGCACCGCAGAAAACCGGCTTTACCTGTCCAGCTCCAACGAATGGAACTGCCCCCAGACCGAAAAAGCGTATCTGTGGTTCTTTGAAAAGCTGACAGGCTTTATGGGAACCGAAATGCGGCTGGACGCTACATTATCTGCCATTCGGCAGGGCGGCTCTGAAAAGAGCCGTATCCTGCATGAAATGCTGTATGCAGACCTCGGTATCAAGGACATCCGCATTACAGGCTCCAAGGAAGAGCCTATCATTTCCGCACTGCACACCCTCGATGCCGAAGATGGCACTTCTAAGGGTTTCTGGCTCCCGTTGGGGCAGGAATCCGTTGGGACACAGCGTTTCTTCTCTCGCATCGGTATGTGGCTTGCCGCTTTGGAATCCGGGTCTGTTTTGGTAGTAGACGAGATCGAATCCAGTATGCACCCGCTGCTGACAAGGCATCTGATCGAGATGGTGCAGGATGCCGCTATCAATACAAACCATGCACAACTCATCTTCACCACGCACGATACCGGACTTCTCGACCTGACGTTGCTGCGGCGCGATCAGATCTGGTTTGCCGAAAAGGACGAAAAGACCATGCAGACCGATATTTACGCTCTGACCGAGTTTTCTCCCCGGAAAGGTGAGAACATCTCCAAGGGCTATCTGCAAGGACGATATGCAAAAAACAGTTCAAGTCGAATTTAGAATATCAAAATCTTTTTAACACTTTTTCAGTATTCAACCATCAAATTTCACTTTTGGGGTTTGGATTTCATTTTTTTGAGCGTTCATTTCACTTATTGAGCGAAAAATTTAATGTTTCTATCGAAATTTCATATTTGATTTGACTTTTCTACTTCAAATTTCAAAAAACAATTTGATGTTTTGATTTTTGCTATTGACCATAGTTTACCTTGTCTATCCATCCAAACATGGTATAATGGGGCAAAGGAGCGTGATACCATGAGCCCAATTGAAGTCCCTGCAAAAATCCAGTTAGTTGAAAAGCGTGAAACACGGACGAGCCGTGGAATGCTCTCAAAGGGCTGGTATCGCGTGGATGACCAGCTTGTTATGGTCAAAGGCAACTCCATCACAGAGGCCGGAACGGCTGGATATGAGCCATATTCTGAGGTGATGGCATCGCTGATTGCGCAGGTACTGGGTCTACCTCATGTGGAATACGCCCTGATGCCTGCCAAACTCTTTCCCGACATTCAGACCTATTCCTGCGATGTGGTCAGCGTCTGCCCCAAGTTCACAACGGACGATGAACAACTGTATCATTTTGCAGACTTGGCTGATGCCCATTTCCTTGCCAGCGGTCGGGCCGCTTCACCGGAGGCATTGTTCCAGTATGCGATAGAACTATATGGTAAGAAGTGGCTTTATCAAATGCTGGCATTTGACGCCTTTATCGGCAACGAAGACCGCCACGAAAACAATTTTGATGTGATCGTCCGGGATGGAAAAAATTATGCTCCGCCTATTTACGACAATGGCGGTAGTCTGCTTGCGTGGGCAACGGATGAAGAATTGACCGACACGAAGCTCCGTTATCAGTTCGATAAATCGAAGCCATTCCGCAGTCATCACGCCCAGCAGATCAAGCTGATCGATGAGCCTGTGCTGCCAACGCGTGACTTGGACGAGTTGTATAGTGAAATCATTCAGGCCATCTCGCCTATTCTTGCACTGTTGAGCGAAAAGCGAGCAGCTGCGATCCGTCAATATCTGAAATACCGTCTGCACTACCTGAAAGCCGCCATGGGGTGATAAAATGGCCTATCTTAAATTGATGATGGATGAAAAAGAAATTGCCCATATGAGCGAAGATGGGCAGTCTCTTTGCGCAAATGAGGGTGTGCCACAGTATAACCTCCCACTGAACCTTTTCATCGGTGACAAACGTGAAGTTCCATTGGTCGATGTGGTCGTTTGGGCAAAGAAGCGAATCTTCCCGAAAAATCGGATGGATTGCAAAGAGATTTTGAAATTGATGGGACTGCCGGACTACAATGCGTGGGAAATTGTTAAGCGTACCAATGCCTGCCTGATGGAAGACCCCTATTGGCTGCGATTTAGCGAGGATGAAACTTTCGAGGACACCACGCGCGGACGAGCCAGAAGAATTATGAACGAAAATCAAAAGAGCAGCTGATACCAAAAAGCCAAACCTCACCGTACATCCTGTACAGCTTGAGGTTTGGCTTTTCTCTTATCATCCTTCACCAGCGCGAGCGATGGTTGATTATTTTATCAGCTTAATCCAGAGAGTGACCGCATTACAAGATCAATGTCCTGATTTTCCAGTTCCTGAATGATGTGCAGGTAGGTTTTCTGCGTGGTTGTCATGCTGGAATGCCCCAGCCGCCTTGCCACGCTTGCAATAGATACACCTGCAAACAAAAGCACCGAAGCGTGGGTATGCCGCAGACCATGTACCGAGATGACCGGGATCTTGGCCCGGTTGCAGTGCCGTTCCAGAACATCGTTGACGGTGGAATTGTAGGCGTGTTCCTTAAACACGAAAATCGGCTTATCTTCAGGAACGTCCTTTACCAGTGCTGCGAACTGGATCACCGTCTGCCAGTCGATCTGAATTTTGCGGACAGACGATTTATTTTTTGTCGGCAGAAATCCGCCGTTCCCCTTATAATCCCATGTTTTATTGATGGAAAGCATCTGGTGCGAAAAGTCAAAATCCGCAGGAGTGATCGCCAAGGCTTCGGAAAAGCGGATGCCGGTTTTGGCAATCAGCAAAATCATCCAGTCCCAGTTGAGTTTTCCCTGTAGATCCAAGTCGCTCAACAAAAGATGCAGTTCAAACTGGTTCAGGTATTTCACCTTTTTAGGCACCGGGGGCTTGCCTTTGATGATCGCTTTTCGGGTCGGGTCTTTCACAATCAGTCCATCATCCACGGCATCCATGATGGCGCCTTTCAGTTGATGGTGGAAGTCCATCGTGGTCTGACGCTCGTGGCCTACGGCATAATCGTTCAAAAGCTGCTGATACGTCACTCTGGAAACCTCGCACAACTTCAAATCAGGTGCCAGCCTTTTCACCCAAGAAAGGGTCATTTTGTACTTATCCAATGTAACCGGGCGAACTGCGCCCTCTTTGTATACGGCAACCCACTGCTCATAGTAATCGCAGAACAGGTTGTTTTCATTCATTTCGTTTAACACGTTTTACCTCCAAAATCGATTTTATATGCTCACGCTGATGAAGGGTGATAAGGGTGTCAAGATTGCGGAAAATTGCGGCAATCCTTTGTTGTTCTTCTTTCGATGGTAGCACCATCTCATAATTAAGCATTTCGTCTAATTTAAGGACTCTATTTCGGCCTGCTCCTCCCGGTGAGGCAAGCCACAGCCAATGCCGAAAATCCTCATCTGCAATAACATACTTGAAGAACTCAGGAAGCATATCATCATGGAACGAATACTGTGGAAATCTGTGAGAAACGAGCTTTCCTGCATCGCTTTCATTAGTGATTGCAACGGCGTGTTCCCATCCAAACGTAATATTCACAATGAAATTTCCAGCGGCCACCCGGTACATTTGAGCCGTTTCCAGTTCATGCCCTTTTTCAACATAGCTGTGGAATGTTCCCTTGGCATGGCTTCTAATTCCCAATCGATAATAACCATCATGCGGTGTTTCCACTGGGTCTTCGTATTTATCTACAACTTTGCCAAACTTACGCTGTTCCCAAGTAGGTGTGTTTTTGGATTTTGGCGCGAAAAAAGAGCCGAGGACGCGCCTCGGCTCTTGGTCAGCAGGGTGATTTTGCACCCATTTTATGATTCTTTTGGCATTTTCAAATCAAATCCGCCACTTACGATGAACTCGCGCAAGAGTTTATCATACTTGACAGGCACCTTGGGCGGAATAAGCTTTGTACCCTCGATTGCTTCAAAATATGCCTTTGCTTTTGCCTTATCTACGGTGGCTTTCAGGTCATCAAAACGGCCAAATTCGTTAATGTTGGCTTCGGTGATGTTTGCACGCATGAATGCCCGCAGCTTCTTTTCGTCCAAGCCGAAAACTTCAGCTACTTTGTGGATCTGGTCGTTCTGCTTTTGGGCGATGTACTCGGCAATGTACTCCCGCAAGGTCTTTCCCGGCTGCGGAACCACTGCGCCGCTTTGAATGTCGTGCAGGAAAATATTAGCGTACTTCTGCTCTTCCTGCGAGAGGGTGGCAAAGGTCTTGTGCAGCTCCGTTTCGGCCTGATGGATGGCTTCCGCTTCTGCACCCTCCTGATAGAAAATTTTCAGGTACTTTTCAAAGCGGGAGTTCATATAGTCCGTGTCGATGTCATCAGTATCAATGGTGGTCAGATAGCTGTTCACCGCATAGGGAACGTCATCGTCCGGGTCATTTTCACCGCCATCTGGATTCGGCGTGAACAGCTCTTTATAGCGGAGTGCCAAAACTTTGAACGCTCTCTCGTCAAAGTCTGCATGAAGTTCTGTTTTCTCATCTGTATCCTCGTTGACGATCACAATAGGCTTATCCCACTCGAAGCCCTGCACCTTGGCTGCTTCCAGATTTTCGTTGAAGGACTGGAACAGGTCGGCAAACTTTTTGCACTCTGCCATATCCGCAGGGATCTGCGAAAACTCTTCAATGCCCGCCGACACAAACAGATCTTTGATCTCCGCATAGAGGGCATTCAGTTTTTCCACGTTCTTGTCCAGTTTATCTACAAACAGGCCAAACGGTTTATCGCCGGAATACTCTTTTACCGCATCTGCGATGTTTTTCTCCATCGTGTGCGGACGGCGGTAATACTTGATGGTGCCAAACTGTTTGTCATCGCCAAACAGTCGGTTGGTGCGGGAGAACGCCTGAATCAGATTTTCGTATTGCAGCACCTTATCCAGATACAGCGTATTGATCCACTTGGAGTCAAAGCCTGTCAGCATCTGATCCACCACGATCAGCAGATCAAGCTGTTTTTCCGGGGTATGCTCGATGCGCTGGTAGGGTGATTTGTGCGCCAGACGTGCCGCAATATCCTTTTTCATCTTGGCAAAGGTCGGAATGCTGAAGTCCTGTCCATAGCGGGCGTTATAGTCTTCTACGATCTCTTTTAGCCCTTCTTCTTTGGTGATGCCTTTGCCGTTGTTGTCAATGTTGGGGTCAAATAGTGCGGTGACTTTCAGCCATGGTGCGGCTTCTCTGAACCTCTTGTAATATTGGATGGCTTCCGGGATGCTGGAGGTTGCAAAAATGGCATGAAATTTGCTGTTGCGGCTCTGGGTCTGCCAGTTCTCGCAAATGTCCTCCACCACGGCTTTCTGGTGTTCTTCGCCCTCATACTGGGTGTTGGGAATATAATCCTCGATGCCCTTTATCTCCTCACCGAGCGCATCTTTTCCGCCTGTCATCGGCAGATCCAGATACTTATAGAAAACCTTGCTCTTCTGCGGGTCTGCCAGAGCCTCACCCACAGAAGCGGCCTTAGCTTTTTCCAGTGCGACCGCTTTCCGCAAGTCGCTGTCCTTGAAGGTCAGCACCTTGTAAGGGTCAAAGCCCAGCACGTTGTGATCCCGGATGCCGTCTGCAATGCTGTACCGATGCAGCTCGTTGCCGAAAACGGTGGCGGTAGTGCTCATTTTCTTCTGGTTTTCGCCTTGGATTGGCGTACCGGTAAAACCAAAGAACAGCGCTTTCGGGAATGTATGCTTGATGGTCTGCATCATATCGCCAAAGGTAGAGCGGTGGCACTCGTCCACGATAAAAACCAACCGCTTTGCGTTGATCAGCGCAATGTCGTTGGGGTTCAGCTTGTTTTGTGCATCATCCTTGATGTTGCTCATCTTCTGGATGGATGTGACGATCAGCGTATCGGACGGCGAAATGCTTTTCAGCTTGTCCACAAGAACATCCGTGTTCTCGGTAGCCTGCACCTCCTCGTTTTCCCCTGCAAAGTTGCGGTATTCTTTCAGGCTCTGGGTGCCCAACTCGATTCGGTCCATCAGAAAAATCACTTTGTCCGCATCCTTGGAAGATGCAATCAGTTGAGCGGACTTGAAAGAAGTCATGGTCTTGCCGGAACCTGTGGTGTGCCAGATGTAGCCGCCGCGCTGCTGGTCATTCTCCCATTTCGCCTTGGAAACGGCATCCGAAATTTTGCTGGCAGCGTAGTACTGATAACTGCGCATCACCTTCAAAATGCCATCGGAACCATCGGCAACGGTATAAAAGCCCACCAACATATGTGCCATCGGGATAGACAAAAGTGCCGTTGTAACGTCTTTCCAGTCGTTCATCGGCTCGTTGTAGAAGTCCGCCCAATGGAAATAGTAGCTGGGGTTGAATTGTCCTTCCGGGCCGGGATTGGCAAAGTAGACCGTTTCTTCCGGGTTCATGGCCACAAAAATCTGCACCAGCGAGAACAGTCCCGTAAAAATGCCCTCTGCGGCATATTTTTCAATCTGGTTGCAAGCCTTTATGATGGAAACACCGCTCTTTTTCAGTTCCATGTGAATGACCGGCATACCATTGATGAGCAGCATCAAATCGCCGCGGCGGTCATTCAAAATTTTGGACTTGGTGGGGAACTTTGGCTGCTCTGCGATCTGGTAGCGGCTGAGTCCGGCTGCAATTTCCAGACGGTCATAGATTTTCAGGGACACTTCTTTGCCGAAATTCAGCTTATCGTCAGGATTGTCACGCTTGATAAGCACACTTTTGCCGTTGATAAATTTATTCAGCTTCATCGGCGTTTTCGCGTTCGTGACCTGTTCCATGATCTGCTGCATCTCGCCATCCGTTAGCGGATAATCGTTCAGTCGGTCAATGCCGCGGTTGTTCTCAAAAAGGATGTTCGCCCAGTTCTGGATCAGTTGCTGTTCGGTGTAGTTTTTCAGCACACCATCTTTCCAGCCGCGTTCGATCAGGAGCTTTACCACAGCTTCTTCAAAATCGGCTTCTTTTGTAAACGCCATAACGAACTCCTTTCGTCTTTGCAAAAAGCACCTCTCTGCGAAGGCTTTTCTAATTTGTACAAGCTTTTCCAGCTTACGCTGATGAAGGGTGATAAGGGTATCAAGATTGCGGAAAATTGCGGCAATCCTTTGTTGTTCTTCTTTCGATGGTAGCACCATCTCATAATTAAGCATTTCGTCTAATTTAAGGACTCTATTTCGGCCTGCTCCTCCCGGTGAGGCAAGCCACAGCCAATGCCGAAAATCCTCATCTGCAATAACATACTTGAAGAACTCAGGAAGCATATCATCATGGAACGAATACTGTGGAAATCTGTGAGAAACGAGCTTTCCTGCATCGCTTTCATTAGTGATTGCAACGGCGTGTTCCCATCCAAACGTAATATTCACAATGAAATTTCCAGCGGCCACCCGGTACATTTGAGCCGTTTCCAGTTCATGCCCTTTTTCAACATAGCTGTGGAATGTTCCCTTGGCATGGCTTCTAATTCCCAATCGATAATAACCATCATGCGGTGTTTCCACTGGGTCTTCGTATTTATCTACAACTTTGCCAAACTTACGCTGTTCCCAAGTAGGAGGAAACGCACACTTTCAGCTGTCATTTTCCGTCATCTGCCGAATAGTCGTTGAAAAATCCACTCTCATTTTCGCATTTACGGATCAAATTTTGCTTTTTGACCATCGATAGCCTTAAAACGCAGCTGTTCCAAGCGTCTAACATTGCTCTGCTTTTCGCTTCTCGTCCACTTTTGCATGTTCTGAACGAACAGAACAAATTGCATTGCAACTCAATTAGAAAACAATCGCCAATACGTTTATCTTTTGATTATTAATAAATCCGGTTGCTTATTTTTATACAAACATCTTTTCAAGACAGGATTTCTTGATGTTTTGCAGCTTTTCCAACTTACGTTGATGAAGGGTGATAAGGGTGTCGAGATGCTTAAAAAATTTTGCGATCCAGTCTTGCTCTTCTTTTTTGGGGAGCTGAACGGTCACTTCTGTATACTCGCTGTAAGCAATATTAAGAAGTCCGTCCATTCGAGCACCAGAAGATACTATTTTTCGCAATTGATTTTCAACATTTGCACCGTTCAGCTCAATAGATAAAAATTCCGGATTGCTTTTCTCTACTGAGAAGCAATGATAAACAAAGGGAATACGCGCTTTTTCAACTGTTGTCAATGCAAAGCAGGAACCATACGGACGCAACTTGGATGCTCCGTGGTTATATGCCAGCTCGCCACATTCCAAAAGAATATACTTCTTTAGGCTCTCGCCGGCATTATTAAAGGCATACCTATCAGACTGCTCTATAAATCCGTTGCCCGCCGTTATCATCATAATTGGTGCATCAGATGCAGGGTCATTTCTGACTACCTCTTTTGCAATTTCACCCAGCTTACGCTGTTCCCAAGGGTCAGTAAAACCCTTGAAGCGAATTTCCGGTACAGATGCCCCATTTTTGGGGAACATCTTGTCCAGCATGGACTTTTTGATATTCACTAGCTTCTCATACTTACGCTGATGAAGGGTGATAAGGGTGTCAAGATTGCGGAAAAACTCAGAGATTGTTCTTTGCTCCTTGATGTCAGGAAAAACGATTTGTCCCTTGAGCGCATTTTCTGCGGATACCTTCATGTCGTTTTTTGCACCTTTGTTGACGAGTGGGTGCATATAATTATTCATTCTGGCATCCTGCTCAAAATAAATCTGGACAAATTCTGGATTGGCACTTTGTTTTGGCTTGTAAACGGCATATAACGTTGACACGATGCCATTTTTTCCTTTATTAGCTTTAATGATGCCATAAGGATTAGATTTCAGGGGTGATTTAGTGTAAACAATATCGCCGGTTTCAACCACACCATAATTGGCAACGGATGCTCCTGCAAATGAACGTCCCTGAAATTCAATCTGATTCACAATTCCAAAATCGCCCGAAACGGACAAGACATCTTCTTTGGTATATATTCCTTCAAAGTTCTTTTGACCTGAAACTTCGAGATATTCTTCCAGCTTACGCTGTTCCCAAGGGTCAGTGAAGCCCTTGAACCGGAGGGCAGGTTTCTTCTCGTTATCCTGCATAATCATTCACCTCCCAGCAACTTTTTGAGTTCTGCAATGCCCTTCATGTCAAATTCATTTCCCTGCAAATCGTCCAGCAGCCCCAGCAATTCGTGCTCGGTGCTGGCGATCTGGCTCTCTACGTCCTCAAAAGTGGTTTCATATTTCTTGCAGACGGCATTCAGCTGCTTTACAAAATCGTCCAGAACAGCATCCGGCAGGCTGTTCAGATTTTCCATCAGGGGCAGAATCCACTTGCGATGCAGCAGGTCACGCACTTCTTCATCGGTCAGGCGTTCAATCACGCCTTTGGTGCGCTGGTGGAGGGCGGCACTGTCGTCCTTGATCTGCTTTTTCAGGGTCTTTTCCTCGGCAAACAGCGCGTCCACATCTTTCAGGATGCTCAAGGTAGCTGGCTCTACCTCCCGCGCCTTGATGGCCTTTTTGACCTCAGCGGCAACAAAGGCACCATCGTTGACAAAATCCTGTTCCTTGTCCTCCTCGCTCAGTTCGTCCAGATGGCTTTCATATTCTCCGGCGATTTCGGAGAGTCTGGTTTCCTTTGCCCGCAGCGCTGCTACTTCCTCGTGCATTTTAACGTTCTGCACCAACTCAAAGGGCAGCACATGACCCACCCAGCCGTCCTGTACTTCGGCATCCTTTTTCAGCACCATGTTGGGGTCTACCTGCTTGGTTGCGGCAAAACCCTCGGTCTGGATGATTTCAAGGTCAATGGCGATTTTCTTCCAGTCATCGTCCAAAAGCTGGTATGCTGCATAGCGGTCAACCAGCGGAATTCCTGCCAGCCGTGCAAAGATCTCCCGGCTCAGGCGTTCTTCCTCGCCGGCAGCATTCAGCTGCGTTATGCCGTCGATGAGTGCGGACTTCAAGTAGGCATCAAAGTCACCGAAAGCATTCTGGAAGGCGGTCTTGAATGCCACTACATCCGGGTGGTTCAGAACTGCGTTTTTCAGGTTTTGCACATTCAGATGGCAATACGCTTCGTTGTCCGGGCTGAACAGAGCCGCTTTCAGGTGCGGGAATGCAGTCCAGTATGCAGATAGGTCTTGCAGTTCAGCTTCGGGAATGCCGCCAAACATGGAAGCGTAGATATCCCAGCTCTCAGCCTTTTCCGAGGAATCCACATACCGGGGGATGTTCAGGTTGTAATCATTCTGGATAATCTCTGCGCGGGATACTCTGCGTGCGAACTTTTCGATTTTCTCCGGGCGTTCCTTGTAAGCATCCACAATGCGTTTGATGTCACAGGCACGCAGCTTGTTGTTTTTGCCGTCCTTCTCAAAGCCCTTAGACGCATCAATAATCAGAACGTCCGAATCCTTTTTATTCTTCCGCAGCACCATGATGATGGTGGGAATGCCTGTGCCGAAGAAAATATTGGCGGGCAGACCGATGATTGCATCAATGTTGTTGTGGTCAATCAGATTTTTGCGAATTGTACCTTCTTCACCGCCACGGAATAGAACACCGTGGGGCAGAACGATGGTCACAATGCCGTCATTGCGGATGTGATACAGGTCGTGCAGCAAAAAGGCGTAGTCTGCCTTGCCTTTGGGGGCAAGGCCGTAATCCGAAAAGCGCGGGTTGTTCTCTTTGTCGTTCGGATTCCACGCCTGCGAATATGGGGGATTTGATACCACCGCATCCACAAACAGCGGGTCGTAGGTGTTGACCGGGTCGTTTTCTTCAAAGTACGGCCAATCTTCCTCCAGCGTATCGCCGTTGCGCGTTACAATGTTGTCGGGCAGCATGCCGCGCATGACAAGGTTCATGCGGGTCAGGTTGTAGGTGTTTTCCTTCAACTCCTGTGCGTAGTATTTGATGTTGTTGCCATTGCCCATATACCGTGCGGCACACTGACCAATGTTGATCAGCAGTGAGCCGGAACCGCTGGTGGGGTCGTAAATTTTGATCTCTTCCCGGTCTTTCAGGTGGTACGCCACGATTTCAGACATGAGCAGCGAAACTTCGTGCGGCGTGTAGAACTCGCCGGCCTTCTTGCCTGCGTTTGCTGCAAAGTTGCTGATCAGATATTCGTAGATAAAGCCGAGAACATCATAATCCTGCTTGCCGTCCATGGGAATATCTTTGATGAGATAGATCAGGTCGCGAATGGCCTTTGTCCGCGCACCGGAGCTTTCACCCAGTTTGGACAGGCCGGTTTGCAGCGTAGCAAAGACACCGTCAAACACCTTTTTGTGGTGCGGGTCGATCAATCGACTGAATGCCTGCAATGCCACCGTTACGTCGTCAGCCTTGAAGTCGCTGCCTTTGCTGATCCATGTGGAAAACAGATTTTCATAGGCGATAAAATAGCCGACATTCTTCCGAACGGTATCCAGCGTTTCGGCATCGTCTTCGGTCAAATCCGGCAGATATTCGTCTGTCCAGTCATTCTCTTTCAGCCATTTGACTTCTTTGTCCGACAGAAATTTATAAAACATGAAGCCCAGAATGTAATCCTTGTACTCGTTGGCTTCGATTTTAGAGCGCATCTTGTTGGCAGATTCCCAGATTTTCGATGCGAGTTGCTGCTTGTTCATGCTATTCCTCCCAGTGGCCTGCAATAGCGCATTTTTAGATTTTTTTAATCGGACAGCCCCTCCGATTTTATGCGTGTGTTCATTGAACCAATTATACAAAAGTGCCACCCGGTTTGCAATGCGAATGAAAAGTTTCTCAATCGCATTCGCAGAACCATAACCGTGGCAAGCAGAGCCTTTGTGCGCACAAAGGCTAAATTCGCACGCAGAATTAAAATTCTGCTGTGTTCATTCGCTTGTTAGGATGCAATCCCAATCCCTGTAATCATCACGATTCCGTGATGGTTGCACACTCCTGCGGAGTCCTAAAAAAGCGTTTTGCAAAAACGCGCAGCCTGCATCCGTCGGATGCGGTTCAAGGGTTTGGGATTTCCCAACAAGCATTTTGCAATGCAAAAATGGTCTTTGTATATACGAAGACACTGCTTGCTACGGCTATGAACGCCTTTTGAATTGCAAAATGATTTTTCAGTTGCTATACTGGGCTTATCAAAATTTTTTCGGGAGGACACCGCAGTGACTGCACAGACAATGCAAATCGGGAACAGACCTTGCCGCATTTACGGCGAAGCCCATGCAGAATATCTACTGCTCCAAATGACCGGTGAACATGAGCTGCAAAGCATGGAAAGTGCGGTTACCGCTATTGCACAGAGTGCGCACCACTTTTTGTTTGCGGCTATTCCGGTGGAAAGCTGGAACGATGCACTTTCCCCGTGGGAAGCCCCTGCTGTTTGGGGAAAGCAAGGGTTTGGCGGCAAGGCCGGGAAGACATTGCGCTTCCTGACAGAGCAGGTCATTCCGTCACTGAAACAACAGCTTAATCTCCCGGAAAAAGTCAAAATCATTCTGGGCGGCTACTCGCTGGCAGGGCTGTTTGCTCTGTGGGCCTCCACCCAGACAAATCTGTTCTACGGTGTCGCCGCCGCTTCTCCCTCTGTTTGGTTTCCGGGCTGGATGGAGTTTGAACAGCAGCACCCGATACAGGCACAGCGCGTTTATCTGAGCCTTGGCGACAAGGAAGAGCACACGAAAAACACCGTCATGGCTGTAGTGGGCAATAACATCCGCACCCTGCACAGTCGGCTTACAGAGCGTAGCACAGACTGCACCCTTGAATGGAACAGCGGCGGGCATTTCAAAGATGCTGACCTGCGCACGGCAAAGGCGTTTCGCTGGATGATGGAGGAACACACATGACCATTTTGATTGATGCAGACGGCTGCCCGGTGGTGGACCTGACATTGCAGATTGCAAGACAGTTCGGTGTTCCGGTCATCATCCTGTGCGACACCGCCCACCAAATCGAGCGAGAAGGTGCGCAGACGTTGGTGTTTGACAAAGGAGCTGACAGCGTGGACTTTGCCCTCGTCAACCGGGTAAAACCGGGTGATATTGTCGTAACACAGGACTATGGGCTGGCGAGTATGTGCCTTGCCAAGCGCGCCCGGGTGCTGAATCAGAACGGTTTGGAATACACCGCCGACAACATGGAAGCTCTCATGTTACGGCGCTATGAAAACAAAAAGCTCCTCCGTGCCGGAAAGCACCCCAAGGGAAGCCCAAAACGGACGAAGGAGCAGGATGTCAGGTTTGCGGACACGCTTGAGAAGATTCTGTGCAAAAATTATTGATACATACTTTTGGAAGGCTGGAGAAATCCAGTCTTCTTTTTTCATAAGTGCCAATTGTGACTTTTTTGTTAACTTTCGAAGATGTGGTTGTATTTTGGCCTTTCAACTGGGTTCGTATATGAAGGCTTCTTTTTTTGGCGAATATCGATTCGAGAGATTACATCTTGGTTACAAGTTATAAATTGTGGGTGCAGAATGGCCTTTTTCGTCGGCTACCAATTAGGGGGATGATTTTTCAAAAGCCCTAAATTCCGAAGATTTTCTATAAAAAGCGGCTCCTTGAAAACAGAACAGTTCAATCGTCCGGTACTTCACAAAAGGTACTTCTGTAACTCGCAGCCCGGTCATAACGAAGACGGGGTGGCTGAAATGCCAATGAAGCGGTGCAAGCCCGCTGCTGGACGATTCCCCACCCCTAGGGTGCCGAGGGCGAATATGGGAGACCTATATCATATTGAAGCAGATGGACTGTAAGCCTATCTGCGACGCGAGAGTTGAAACTACTGTCAGCTCTCTTTACATTGCCACCTATCCGCAGGTGACACACTTTTTGACGCTATGAAGGATTCTTCTGGCTAGTATCAATTTGAACGATTACATCTTGGTTACAGATTGTAAGTTGTGGGTGCAGAATAGCCCTTTTCGTGGGCTCGTATATAGAGGGGTATTTCTTCGGAGTATCTTCTTTCACGAAGGTTTGCTTGTACTCGTATGATTATTATGACAATTCCGTTTAATAGCAGACGCACGATTTGCAAATGCAAATTGTGACTTTTTTGTTAACTTTCGGAGATGTGGTTGTATTTTGGCCTTTTTCGTCGGCTACCTATTGAGGGCATCTTTTTTCAAGACCACTTTCAACTTCAGGCACCGCCATTGTTGCAAAGTTTCGCCCTCCATCGGTCGCCCCGCAGACCGATGTTATTTTAAACGAATAGCCACATTAACTATATTTTCCAAGAACTTTTTAACAAATTTCTTTTTCAGGGTGATTTTTGGCCTTTCTCGATGCCTACCAATTAGAGGGACAATTTTTCGGAAGCCTTAAATTTCGAAGATTTTCTATAAAACTCTGTTCTTTGAAAACAGAATAGTTCAATCGTCCGGTACTTCACAAAAGGTACTTCTGTAACTCGCAGCCCGGTCATAACGAAGACGGGGTGGCTGAAATGCCAATGGTGCGGTGTGAATCCGCTGCCGGACGATTCCCCACTCCTAGGGTGCCGAGGGCGAATATGGGAGACCTTAACATATTTTTCGGGAAGTCAGCATGTTAGCCGGCTTCTCTTACATATCGCTTTTATCCTCAAGCTTTACCTAAGCTTTTTCAAATTATCAGTTTTCACGGCATGATCATCTGCCATATCCAAGGAGGGTCTATGAAGTTTAACGATGCCTATTCCCAGATGTTTCCCGGCTACCCCGATGCCGTCAGCCTTCAGCAGGCTGCGGAGATGCTTGGTCTGAACCGCCACACGGTCGGGGAACTGATCCGTTCCCGCCGCCTGTTTGCGCTTAAAATCGGCCGCACCTATCGTATCCCGAAGCTGAGTGTGATCGAGTTCCTGCTCACCGGGCAGAGCACCTTCCCGGCTGGAAATCCGCCGCTGGATGTGGTATGCTGTGGGTGCAGCAACGGACAGCACGCCTGTTGACCCAAAGGAGGTTTATGATGAAAACTACAGGGTCTGTCCAAGAGAAAAATGGACGTTTCTATTTCGTGATCAATCTTTATGATGCCAACGGCAAGCGGAAGATCAAGTGGATCTCCACAGGTCTGACCGTCCGGGGCAACAAGCGCAAGGCGGAATCCATGCTCCGGGAAGTGCTGCTCCACTATGATGAGACCGGGGAGCTGCCCACAGGGCGGGGAGGCACCTACGAAAAAGTAGACGCTAAAACCGCCAAGTCCTTGCCGCAACCTCTCCAACCCGTTAACAAGTCGGAGATGCTGTTTCTGGATTATCTCAACGAGTGGGTGCAAGTCCACAAGGCATCCATCCAGCCTGCAACCTTTATCAGCTACAATCGGATGATCACCGGGCGCATCACGCAGTATTTTGAGCCGCTGGGCTTGAAGCTGTGTGAGGTCACGCCGCAGGTGCTGGACGAGTTTCAGGAAAAGATTTTGCTGGATGGCTGCACCACCAACACGGTCATTCACTACCACGCCATCTTCGGCAAGGCGTTCAAGGATGCCGTGCGCAAGGACTATCTGGAAGTCAATCCGATGCTGAAAGTAGACCGGCCCAAGAAGAACAGCTTCCGGCCCAACTTCTACACCAAGGACGAGGTCCAGCAGCTGCTGGAAGTCTCGCAGGATGACCCGCTCCACCTGTGCATTCTCATCACGGCCTATTACGGTCTGCGCCGGAGTGAGGTGCTTGGGCTGAAGTGGTCGTCTATCGACTTCGAGCGGAAGTCCATGACCATCAACCACAAAGTCACGGAACAGCGGGTGAACGGCAAGTATGTTCCGGTCGTCAGCGATGTGATGAAAAACAAGACCAGCTGCCGCACTCTGCCGCTGATTCCGGCCGTGGAAGAAGAACTTCTGAAGCAGAAGGAAAAGCAGCAGCTTTACTGCAAGCTGTTCAAGAAGAGCTACAGCACTGAGTATCTGGATTTCGTCTGCACCGATCAGGAAGGCAAGCTGATCCGCCCGAACTTCGTGACGGAGCACTTTGATTGGCTGCTGACCAAGTACGGGCTGAAGCACATCCGTTTTCACGACCTGCGCCATAGCTGCGCCAGCCTGATGGTGATGAACGGCGTATCCATGAAGCAGGTTCAGGAATGGCTGGGGCACAGCACCTTTTCTACCACCGCTGACATCTACGCACATCTCGATTACAAAAGCAAACAGGGGTCTGCTGGGGTCATTGCGAACCTTTTGGGAGAATCCAAGTTCCCCAAATAATTATGGATTTATCGTTCATGTATAAAGCATACTGTGATGAGGCAAAAGCGGTCTTTCTCTGCTTGATGCAAAAGAAAAAGTCGCAGATTCGTTTGAATCTGCGACTTCTGGCGGAGATGGTGGGATTCGAACCCACGTGCCCGATTAAGGACAAAACGATTTCGAGTCGTTCTCGTTACGACCGCTTCGATACATCTCCAAGTATATTTTCATGGCAAATTTACGATTTGTATATCGCAAATCGGCCTTGAAACTTGGAACAGTTGCTGTTAGAATATTGTTAGAAAACGCATCGTTCAGACAGGCTTTGAAGCCTGTAAGGACATCAAAATTGACGTTCTCCCGTGTGATATGGAGACATTCAGCGAAGCATCCACTTGGATTTCGAGTCGTTCTCGTTACGACCACTTCGATACATCTCCATATTCATAGCTATATAATTATAGCAAAAAGCCGCCGTTCCGTCAACACTTTCTGCCGGAGGGAGCCACAGCGCCAAAGAGGCCCTCTGGTCAGGGATGAGCGGAAGCCGCTGCCTCCCTCTGCGGGGACGGACACCCTCTTTTTCGTCTCTGCTTCGGGGAGCCTTTTCATGCTGTGCTGTCGTTTCCAAAGGCCAGATTGTAAAATCGTGGAATCATCGTCTGGATTTTCACAAAATATTACTATTTTGCCGAAAGATTGTACAAACTCTGCCCCCCTCTGATGTGCTATACTAAAATCAACAACCGGCCTGTTTCCGGCATTTCTTCTGCCATACAGGCCGCCGAAACAAAGAAGAAAACCAGAAGGAGCAGTATCGATGAGAGAGATCATTTCCTTGAACGAAAACTGGACCCTGTCCTTCCCCAAGGGCGAGCGTCCCACCGAGCAGGTCACCCTGCCCCACACCTGGAACGCTGTGGACGGCATGGACGGCAACGGCAGCTATCTGCGCACCACCGGTGTCTACACCCGCACCTTTACCCAGCCCAAGCAGCCTCTGGCTGGCGGCCGCACCTACGTTGAGGTGCTGGCAGCTGCTCTGGCCGCAACCGTGAAGGTCAACGGCCAGGTGGCAACCACCCACGAGGGCGGCTTCTCCATCTTCCGTGCCGATGTCACCGACCTGTGCCACGAGGGCGACAACGAGCTGACCATCGAGGTCTCCAACGAGGACACCCCCTCCATGTACCCCGCTTCCGCCGACTTCACCTTCTACGGCGGCCTGTACCGCGGCGTGAACCTGATCAGCGTGCCCGGCACCCACTTTGACCTGGACTACTTCGGCGGCCCCGGCATCAAGGTCACCCCCAAGCCCACCGAGGACGGCGGTGCCACCTTTGAGATCGAGAGCTGGGTCACCAACGGCGAAGAGGCCTATACCGTGATGTACAGCATCGAGGACTGCTACGGCAACGAAGTTGCTTCCGGCGTGCGCCCCTGCGACAGCACCAAGGTCACCCTGTACGTTCCCGATGCCCAGCTGTGGAGCATGGACGAGCCCAACCTGTACACCGTGACCGCCCGCCTGCAGAAGAACAACGAGACCTTTGACGAGATCTACGCCAACGTGGGTGTCCGCAGCTATACTGTGACCCCGAACGACGGCTTCTCCATCAACGGCGTGCCCACCCCGCTGCGCGGCGTGGCTCGCCATCAGGATCGTCTGTACAAGGGCAACGCCCTGACCGCTGAGGATCACTACGAGGATGCCATGCTCATCAAGGAGCTGGGTGCCAACACCATCCGTCTGGCCCACTATCAGCACAGCCAGGACTTCTACGACGCATGTGACGAGCTGGGCTTCGCCGTCTGGGCTGAGATCCCCTTCATCAGCGTCTTTAAGAAGGACCCCTCCGCTCACCAGAACTGCCGTCACCAGATGACCGAACTGATCATCCAGAACTACAACCACCCCTCCATCATGTTCTGGGGCCTGTCCAACGAGATCCTGATCGGCGGCATCTGCCAGGAGCTGGTGGACAACCACCACGACCTGCAGAAGCTGGTGCGTGAGCTGGATCCCACCCGTCTCACCACCATTGCTCACGTCTCCAACACCCCTGTTGACGGCCCCATGCATCACATTACCGATGTAGAGAGCTACAACCACTACTTCGGCTGGTACGGCGGCAAGATGGAGCAGAACGGCCCCTGGCTGGACAAGTTCCACGCCGAGCACCCCGACATCTGCATCGGCATCTCCGAGTACGGCACCGAGGGCATCATCAACTGGCACAGCAACGATCCCCAGTGCAAGGACTACACCGAGGAGTATCAGGCACTGTACCACGAGCATCTGGCTCAGGTGTTCGAGGATCGTCCCTGGGTGTGGGCTACCCACTGCTGGAACATGTTCGACTTTGGCTGTGCTGCCCGCCACGAGGGCGGCGTTGCAGGCCGCAACAACAAGGGCCTGATGACCATTGACCGCAAGACCAAGAAGGACAGCTACTTTGTCTACCAGGCATACTGGTCCAAGCTGCCCATGGTCCACATCGCCGGCCGCCGCCATGCACAGCGCGCAGGCGAGACCACCGAGATCAAGATCTACTCCAACCAGGACACCGTTGTGCTGTACGTCAACGGCAAGGAAGTCGGCCAGCAGACTGCACACCGCGTGTTCAAGTTCAATGTCGCTCTGGAAGAGGGCTTCAACACCATCCTGGCCGTTGCCGGTGACGTGAAGGATTCCATCACGCTGGAAAAGGTCGAGAAGGAGCCTGATTACTACACCCTGCCTGAGTTCAACGAGCGTCAGGAGGGCGTTGCCAACTGGTTCAAGCAGGTCGGCAGCCTGGATCTGAAGGCTCCGATGGAGTTCCCCGAGGGCTATTACAGCATCAAGGACAGCATGGAAGATCTCTCCAAGAGCGAAGAGGCTCTGGCTCTCGCCACCAAGGCTGTCAAGCTGGCCACCAACTTTGACATCAAGCCCGGCGTTGGCATGTGGGATATGATGAAGCGCATGACCCCTGAGACTATGGCTAAGATGATCAACATGCCCGATGGCTTTATCGAGAGCCTGAACGCACAGCTGATCAAGATCAAGAAGTAAGTACTTCCTGCATCTGAACACCAAAAACAAACGAACCGCCCCGGCACTGCACAAAGCAGCCGCCGGGGCGGTTTTTATATGCGGCAAATGGCAAGATGAATCAGGCCGCCGAGATGGTCAATTTCAAGCCCAGCTGCTGGAAGATCTTCAGCAGGGTATCCAGATTGGGCATCGTCTTAAAGGATTCGATCCGTGCCACCGAGGATTGCGGAATGCCGCACCTCGCTGCCAGCTCCCGCTGGCTCAATCCCATCGCATTGCGCTGCTCTACCATTGCTTTCACGATTGCAGACATTGCTTCCGCTTCCCGGATATCCTTTGCAATTTCCGGGTCAGCAGCTGCCACATGCTCCTTATAATCGTTCCAGGTCCTCATATTCACTCACCCTTTCTTGCAAGCCAATCATCACGTTCTGCTTTTGCTCGTTCAATTTCACGCCGCGGCGTTTTTTGCGATTTCTTCCGAAACTGGTGCAGCAGCACAAACCGGTCACCCCGCCAACAGAAGTAGAATACCCGGTTATTTCCCGGACGCAGCTCCCAGATGCCATCCATCAGATGCTTCGTCACATTCTCGGAAAGCCGTGTTCCGTTGTCCTGCAGCAGCTGGATATACAACACGATCTGTTTATACTGTATTCGCGCATCCTTATTGGATGCGCTTTTTATCCGCAGCTCTTCCAAAAAGTCCCACAGTTCGGAAACGCCTCTGTCGTTCTCGTAAAATTCGACTGTATACATTCATGTTCCTCATCTATGTGCAGCTTATCCCTCAGCCTTATGATAGCACATTTGCTATCATCCGTCAATCTATTTCCTCATCTCCACACACTCTGGCAAGCCAAAAGGGCCCTGCGGCATTTGCAGGGCCCTTTCGGTTATGGGAGATCATGAAATATCAAAGCATCTTTACCATGCTGCCCCAGCCTGCGGCTCAGCGCTTTTTGCTGCGCTTCTTCTTGCGCGGGGCAGAGCGGGCAGGGTTCTGGGTGGGAACAGAATCATTGGAGTGCTTCTGCTCCATCCGATATCTGACGTAATTGGGGATCACGACCGCGATCACGATCAGCAGGACCCAGACCAGGATGCTGGGCTGCTCGTGGTTGGTGTTGAACAGAAACTGCATGACATTATCCATAGGGTGTTTTCCTTTCCGGCCCGGCAGGCCGCCAGAGGGCTTTTTACAGCCAGATGTTGCCGTCCTCGTCCGGTTTCATGGGCACGGCAATGATGAAGTCCACGATGGTCATAGCGGCAGAGAAACCACTCCAGAAGGTTGCCAGATACAGCAGGCCCAGCACCGGGCGCTTGGCATAGAACTGGTGCGCACCAAACGCACCCAGAATGCACAGGTGCATATATTTCTTGCGGCTGACACAGTGCTTTTCACGGTGTTCTCTCCAGTATAACAGGTGGTCGATGGCGTTCCAGATGATCCCATGATCCGGGTCCTTTACCCACTGTGTCTTTTCTTCCATTTACGATGTACCTCTTGTCTGAATTTTGTTCCAAAAGCAGAAAACCGCCCGCCGCAAGGGCGAGCGGTTTTTCTATTTGATTTTACAGGTTTCCGCAGAAAATTGCAAGTACCAATTAGGCGTTCTCAGCCATGGTCTTCATCTTGATCTGAGCGACCTCATCCTGGATCTCAGCCATCTTCTCCTTGGTCAGGGGATAGAACTTCATAGCGATCAGGTTGCAGACCAGGCCCAGCATGATCATGCCGTAAGCGCAGAAGACAACGCCGCCGCGCAGGCCCGGGGTAACAGGGTCACCCATAACGGGGTTGTGGTCGGTGAAGCCGCACATGCTGAACATGATACCGGCGACCATGGGAGCGAAAGAGGAGACCAGCTTATCCACGAAGCTGAACAGGGTGCCCATCAGGCCGGGGACGTACTTGCCGGTACGGTAGACTTCGTAGTCGGCGCAGTCAGCGGTCATGGGGATAACGATGTTACCGGAGATCCCCTGGAAACCAGCAGTGATGATGGTAAAGACCAGATAGATGATCAGGAAGTAGCCCCAGTTCAGAGCACCAGTCTCGGGGTTGGAGGTCATGGTGGTAGGATCACCGAACAGCCACAGAGCTGCCAGGATACCATTGGTGATCAGACCGCCCACAGAACCGATCAACATAGCCTTGCGCTGACCCAGACGGGTAGCAAAGAAGCTGATGAACAGGAAGCACACGATGGTGCTGGGGATGGTCACCAGACCGGTAACATTACTCTGCAGCAGGTTGGAACCGGCGATGCAGGCGAACATGGCGACCATGACGGCGCTGGACTTTGCAGAAGAACCCAGCTTATCGGTAGATGCGGACAGGACCAGCATCTGAATGGCGCGGTTGTTCTTCAGGGTATCCCAGTAATCCTTCAGGCCGACCTTGACAGGTTTGCCGGTGCCGAAGAACTCGGAACGATCCTTGGGAGCGATGGAGATCACAGCGATGGTGGTGAAGATCGCAGACATGACAGCGGTCATCTTCCACAGGGTGTCAAAGAACTCCAGAGATGCGTAACCGCCCACATCGTTGTAGCTGTTGGCGATACGGGGAATGATGATGCCCAGGATAGCAAACACCAAGGTGTTATACACACCGTCGAAAGAAGCGAACATGGGGCGCTGTTTGGGATCGTTGGTCACACAAGACTGAGCGGACTTGGTAACGACACACTGGCAGGTGTAGCCCAGGTAGTAGACCATCAGAACGACCACATAGAAGGGGAAGCGCACGCCCTGAGGCAGCTTGTGGGTCACATGGAATGCGACCCAGCTGGTGACGCACAGGATGATCTGACCGATCACGATGAACGGGCGGTTCTTGCCGAACTTGCCGTTGGTCTTATCGACCATGAAGCCGACGAACGGGTCAGTGACACCGTCCCAGATACGCATCATCATGGTCAGGGAAGAAGCGACCATCATGCCAACGCCGACCCAGCCCATCAGGTAGTAGGTAGCGTAGTTCATCATCATCAGATAAACGTTGGTTGCTGTGTTGTTCAGCGCGTAGCCTGCGATACGCCACAGGGGAACGCGGTGGATGCCGTTGTGCTCATAGTCCTTATCATAGAACTTATCCGGCAGACTTCTGGTTTTTGCCATTTCATTCTCTCCTTTGTTCACACAGGAACATTCTCCGTTTTCTCCATGGGGCTTACAGCTGCCACTGCGTACCAGCCCGTCCGGAACTTTATGTCTATATTATGAACGCTTTTTGATATATCTGTTAGTAATATTTTAAGGTGAAACAGGTCAATTTTACGATTATGGGAAAAGTTTCACTAATGTGAAAAATTCTATTGTGCTTATTGCACAATCAATTGATATACTAGTATAGCACAACGCCAGTTAGCTGCCACTATGTTCTGCGCCGGAGAACGGGCCTGCAAACGCCAAAAAGGGCCCACGGCAAATGCCGCAGGCCCTTTCTGGCGCTAGGAGGTAAATGAATGAATAGAGGAAGATGTCAGATCAGGATGTCGCCGTTCTCATCGGCCTGCATGGGCAGTGCAATGAGAAGGTCGGTCACGCAGAGGAAGAAGGGCACCACGCTCCAGAAGAACAGGGTGTAGAAGGCCGCCAGCGCATACCGCTTTTCATAGTAGCGGTGGCCGCCGCACCAGCCCAGAAACAGGCAGAGCAGAAGGTACTTCTTTTTGTTCACCTTGTGCCTTACGCGGTTCTTTTTCCAATCGTGATACTTACCAATGAGGCCCGGGCTCTTCTCCTTTTCGAGATCGATGCCGGCTTCCAGCTTGGCATCCTGCAGCGCCAGCTCCGCCTTGATAAAGTCATCCCGGGTCAGCTCCTCGCCGGTCTCCAGCTTGTGGAACACATCGTCCGTTACCTGCTGGCGGCTGCCGGTGCCGTAATAGCCGGTGCTCCAATCGTCCTTTTCCTCGTCGTAGTGCTCCACATCGCCCAGCAGCTCGCCGGTGGTGGGGGCCTTTTCCGGGGCCTCAGCGGAGGGGGCCGGGGTGATCTCAGGGGTCTGGTTCAGCTTGTTTTCTTCTGCCATAGTGGTATTCCTTCCGGGTCTCAGGGTATCAGAAAGTCCTGCGGCAGAGGATGGCCCGCCGCAGGACATTTCCGGTTACGATGCAGGACAGCGGCGCTGTCCCGGATTCAAAATTTCCGCAGGGAGATGGTTGGCCTTAAGCCTGCTTTGCAGCAGCCTCAGCCTTGATGCGGCCGATCTCAGCCTGGATCTCTGCCATCTTCTCCTTGGTCAGGGGATAGAAGTGCATGGCAACAACGTTGCACAGCCAGCCAACGATGGGCAGCAGGACGAAGCAGCCGATGGTTGCCCAGAAGATGCCGTCAGAGTACGGAGTCATGGTGTCGGGCAGAGCGTCCTTGAAGCCGGCCACGGAGTAGAACAGGGCCACCAGAGTGGCTGCCAGAGAGGAGATCAGCTTATCCACGAAGCTGAACAGGGTGCCCATCAGGCCGGGAACGTACTTACCGGTACGATAGACCTCGTAGTCAGCGCAGTCAGCGGTCATGGTGATGACGATGGAGGAGGACAGTGCCTGCACGCCGGACCATGCGATGACCAGCAGCACGAAGATCAAAGCGGTGGTGGTCCAGCCGGTGAACAGGGTGCCCCAGGTGTCAGGACGGATCAGGCGGAATGCGGGCAGAGAGAACTTGGAAGCATCGCCCTTGGGGTTGAAGAAGAACAGGAACAGGGTGATGGCGATGGAGCCGATGATGCCGCCCCAGGTACCCACCAGCATGGATGCCTTCTGGCCCATCTGACGAGCGATCTTGTTCATCAGCAGCAGAGAAATCAGGCAGATGGGGATAGAGGTGATCTGAGAGTAGCTGGAGAATGCGGCATAGTTGCCGAAGATGATGCCGAACAGGCAGATCATAACGGTAGCGTTGCTCTTGGTGGACATGAACAGCTTATCGGTAGATGCGGAGACCACCAGCATCTGGATGGCACGGTTGTGAGCCAGGGTGTCAACGTAATCCTTGATGCCGACCTTCTGGGTGGTGCCCAGACCGAAGTACTTCGGATTGTCCTTACGCCACAGGGCGATGATGGCGCAGACTGCAAAGACAGCGGACAGGCCGCCGAACATCAGCTGCATGGTGGTGAACAGGCCGGGGTTGTAGAAAGCGGACAGGCTGCCGCCGGACTTCTCCACGATGCCTGCCAGAGCAGGGTTCTGTGCCACCAGAGAAGCGATCTCGGCAGCGTTGGCCTCGGCAGTCAGGGTGAACTTGGGCACCAGGACATCGGTGACAATGATGGGGAACATGATGTTCATCAGAACAATGTTATACACAGTATCGCACATTGCGAAGATGGGGCGCTGCTTGGGATCGTTGGTCAGGCAGGTCTGAGCAGACTTGGTGACAACGCACTGGCAGGTGTAGCCAATGATGTAGATCATGTAGATGATGATGAACGCAATAAAGCGGACACCAGTGCCCATCTTGGGGATGAAGTTGAACATCACGAAGGTGGTGGCGAACATGATGATCTGACCGATAACGATGAACGGACGGTTTTTGCCGAACTTGCCGTTGGTCTTATCGACCATCATACCAACGAACGGGTCGGTGACACCGTCCCAGACACGCATGATGGTAACAATAGAACCGGCCAGCACGGATGCCAGACCGACGATACCGATCAGGAAGTAGCTGATGTAACCGACCACGACCATGTAGGTGTTGGTGGAGGTGTTGTTCAGAGCGTACATCATGATCTCCCACATTTTCGCTCTGTGGATGCCGTTTTCTTCAAGCGGCTGTTTGACCTTTGCCATAGAGAAGCTCTCCTTTCAATTCTGCGGCCGGTGTGCTGCCACTCACTCCGGCCTTTCATTCGGTCCCCCGTGGGCTGCGGCTGCCACATCGCGAACCGGGGGATTTTTATGTATACATTATGAACTATCCCTCAAATTTCTGTTAGTAAAATTTTGTGGGAAAACAGGACAATTTTACTCTCCTTGGGCGAAATCAACAGTTTTAAAAAACAGCGCTCGTCATTTTGCACATGATTGTAAGATACTAGTACAGCACATTCCACAAAACAGGCTTGTATTCCAACCGCGTGCAAAAAAAGAATACAAGGAAAGTGCGGAAATATCCAAAAAATTTTCTAGTTGTTCCGCGCGGCGGCCTATTATAATAGGTATAGCATCTGCGGCTCTGTGGCATGGGCCGCTGCGTTCAAAAGAAAAGGAGAAAACACTATGGCAGTGAAAGCATCCGAGCGTGTAAAGCGCTACCAGAACCCCAACGGCCCCACCATCAGCACCGTGGAGCGCAAGGTCATCGAGCAGGACGGCCTGTATTTCAAGGACATCGACGGCACCGGCACCGTCAGCGCAGTCAACGACTGGCGCTTGACCCCGGCTGAGCGCGCCGAGGCCTATGTCAAGGTTCTGACCACCAGCGAGAAGATCGGCCAGATCTTCACCTCCGACTGGCGCATGGGCCCCAAGTATCCTTCCCCCCGTCTGGCAGCCAACGGCCACAAGCCCGTGGCGGACGAAAGCGGCCTGCTGGACGAGGCACCCGTGAACGTCTCCGACAGCATCTTCGGCTCCCAGTCCCTGCCCAGCACCTCTGACATGGTCAGGAAGAGCTTCAACCGCCACGTCATCCTGCGCGAGAGCCCCACGCCCGAGGATCTGGCAGATTACCTGAACCAGCTGCAATACCTGACCGAGACCTGTGATCACTTTGTTCCCATGCAGGTCATGTCCAACAGCCGCAACGAGAACGGTGAGGTCGTGTTCGGCATGAACGATGCCACCGGCGTGTTTGCCACCTATCCCGGCACCCTGGGCATTGCTGCTGCCGTCAAGGGCACCGCACGCATCGACATCATCGACAAGTTCGCCGACACCATCCGCCGCGAGTGGAACGCCTGCGGCCTGAAGAAGGGCTACATGTACATGGCCGACTGCGTCACCGACCCCCGTTGGCAGCGCACCTTCGGCACCTTTGGCGAGGACCCCGAGCTCATTGAGGAGATCTTCGACCACCTGATCCCCGGCATCCAGGGCGGCAGCAACGGCGTTACCCCCGAGGGCGTTTCCATGACCGTGAAGCACTTCCCCGGCGGCGGTGCCCGTGAGAACGGCTTTGACCCCCACTATGCAGCAGGCCAGTGGAACATCTACGCCACCCCCGGCTCCCTGCAGAAGTACCACATCCCGGCATTCCGTGCCGCCATCCGCCACAATGCCGAGTCCATCATGCCCTACTACTCCAAGCCCAGCGCCGAGAAGAGCGCTCCGCAGGAGGACTTCAACGGCAATCCCATCGAGCTCCAGCCCTACGGCTTTGCCTACAACAAGGTGTTCATCGACGGCCTGCTGCGCGGCCAGATGGGCTTCAAGGGCTACATCAACTCCGACACCGGCATTGTCCACAATATGTGCTGGGGCGTTGACATGCTGGACGAGCCCGAGCGCATCGGCTATGCTGTCACCCAGAGCGGCGTGGACCTGATCTCCGGCCTGCTGGACAACGAGCTGGGCGAGGAGAGCTACGCCCGCGGCACCAACGACTACTACGACACCCACGCGGTGCCCGCCGGTTTCAAGAAGGAAGATCTGGTGCTGACCGATGCCAGCCTGAACCGCGCTGTCAGCCGCACCCTGACCGAGCTGTTCCGTCAGGGCATGTTCGAGGACACCTACGCCGACCCCAGGAAGGCCGCCGAGGTCGTTGCCACCAAGGCCGACTGGGAGGAAGCTTCCCGCGTGCACCGCGAATCCGTTGTCCTGCTGAAGAACGACGGCACCCTGCCCCTGAAGGACGGCACCAAGGTCTACGCTGAGGCCTTTGGCAAGAGCGCCGAGGCCGGTGAGGCCGCCACCAAGGCCCTGCGCGAGATGCTGGGCAATGTCACTCTGGTGGACACCCCCGATGAGGCCCAGGTGGCCCTGCTGATGGTCAGCCCCCAGTCCGGTGCATACTTCAACGCCACCCCGGGCTATCTGGAGCTGGACATCTGCGAGGACAAGACGGTCTGCAACGTGGATGAGAGCGGCAAGCCCACCACCGAGACCCACAAGGAGACCACTCTGGTGGGCGCAAACCGTCTGGCCGGTATCGCTGCTGCGGTCCACGCACACGGCGGCAAGGTCGTTTCCAACATCAACTGCCCGCTGGCCTGGGAGGTTGGCAATGTGGAGAAGGTCTCCGATGCTCTGACCGTTGGCTTTGACACCTACCCCTCCGCAACGCTGGATGTGATGTTCGGCCGCTTTGCTCCCGTTGGCAAGCTGCCCCTGACCCTGCCCAAGGGCGACGAGGTGCTGGCTGTGAACGCGGACGGTGTCTGCATCAGCCCCAACGACGTGCCCGGCTTTGCAAAGGATGCCTACATGCCCGACAGCATGAAGGACGAGAACGGCAAGGCTTACGCCTACCGTGATGCCGCAGGCAACTACTACGAGATGAACTTCGGCCTGACGTTCTGAGGGAAGCCCTCTCCGTCTCGCCCAAACCAAAGGAGACACTTTCCATGGCACAAACGCAGAAAAAACAGCAGGATATGGGCACGGGTGACGTGAAAAAGCTCCTGCTTCAGCTGATGATCCCTGCCGTTGTGGCGCAGGTGGTCAACCTGCTGTACAACATCGTGGACCGCATCTACATCGGCCACATCTCGGGGATCGGCGCAGCGGCTCTGACCGGCGTGGGCCTGTTTACCCCCATCCTGATGCTTCTGAACGCCTTTGCCATGCTCATCGGCTCCGGCGGTGCCCCCCGCACCGCCATCGCCATGGGCCAGGGTGACAAGAAGCAGGCCGAAAAGATCGTCAGCAACAGCTTTACCATGCTGCTGATCTTCTCGGTCGTCCTGACCATCGTCTTTTACGCCGCCGCACCCACCCTGCTGCGGCTGTTTGGTGCCAGTGACACCACTCTGCCCTACGCTCTGGCATACAGCCGCATCTACATTCTGGGCACCATCTGCGTGCTGATCGTGCTTGGCATGAACACCTTCATCACCGCGCAGGGCTTTGCCAAGATCAGTATGCTGACCACCATTATCGGTGCGGTCATCAACATCGTGCTGGACCCCATCCTCATCTTCGGGCTGGGCATGGGCGTAAAGGGTGCTGCCATTGCCACCGTGCTGAGCCAGGCAGTGGGTGCCATCTGGGTCATCCGCTTCCTCACCGGCCCCAAGACCATCCTCAAGATCCGCAAAGAGGACATGAAGCTGGAAGGGAAGATCATCACGCCCGTGCTGGCACTGGGCATTTCCACCTTCGTCATGCTCTCCACCGAGAGCCTGCTGTCCATCAGCTTCAGCTCCAGCCTGGCCCGCTACGGCGGTGACGTGGCCGTGGGTGCCATGACCGTGATCACCAGCGCCTCCCAGCTGTGCACCATGCCCATCTCGGGCATCTGCCAGGGCGGTCAGCCGGTGATGAGCTTCAACTTCGGTGCAGGCAAGAAGGACCGCGTCAAGCAGGCGTTCCGCTTCCAGCTGACCCTCTGCCTGGGCTACACCACCATCTTCTGGCTGCTGATGATGCTGGTTCCCGGTGCAGTGGCCGGCATCTTCACCTCGGATGCCTCCCTGATCGATTACACCACCTGGGCCATGCGCATCTACATGGCGGGCATCTTCTCCACCGGTGTCCAGATCGCCTGCCAGCAGAGCTTTATGGCGCTGGGTCAGGCCAAGGTCAGCCTGCTGCTGGCCTGCCTGCGCAAGCTCATCCTGCTCATCCCTCTCATCTTCATCCTGCCCCATGTGGTCGCGAACCCCGTGTTCGGCGTGTTCCTCGCTGAACCCGTCAGCGACATCATCGCCGCTGCCGTGACCGCCACCACCTTCTTCCTCCAGTTCAATAAGATCCTGGACAAGGGCGCTGGCAGGGTCTGATGAGGGCCACGGCCTGAGCCACAGACCCTGAGAGAAACCATAAGAACCCCGGAGCTGCAGTTTCCTGCAACTCCGGGGTTCTTTCTCGTTTTTACAGACCTGCCAGCAGGATAGCCAGCACGGCTTTCTGCACATGAAGGCGGTTCTCGGCCTCGTCAAAGATCTCGTCGGCGTGCTCTTCAAAGACAGCGGTGGAGATCTCCTCTCCCCGATGCGCAGGCAGGCAGTGGAGGAGCATGGCATCGGGCTTTGCGCCCTCCATCAGCCTGCTGGTCACCTGGAAACCCGCGAAGTCCCGCAGGCGGCGCTCACTCTCGGGGGTGCCGGGGGCCGTGTTCCATGCAGAGGTCACCACCACATCGGCATCCTTCACACCCTCGGCGGGGTCGGTGAGCAGGTGAAACTTTTCGCCATACTTGTGGGCGAACATCAGCACGTCAGCGGCAGGGCGGTAGCCCTCGGGGCAGACGCAGGTCACACGCATCCCTGCCAGCAGGCCGCCTACGATGAGGCTGTTTGCCATGCTGCAGCCATCGCCAATAAAGCAGAGCTTCTGGCCCTCCAGCGTGCCCCGGCGCTCCCGGATGGTCATCAGGTCGGCCAGCACCTGGCAGGGATGGGCGTAGTCGGTCAGGCCGTTGATCACGGGCACACCGGCCAGCTCGGCAAACTCTTCCAGATCGCACTGGCGGTAAGTGCGCCAGACCACGCAGTCGTAGTAGCGGCCCAGCACCCGGGCGGTATCCTTGAGGGGCTCGCCCCGGCCGGACTGCAGCTCGGTGGCGGCGTTCATGTAATTGCCCAGACCGCCCAGCTGGTAGACACCCACCTCAAAGCTGGTGCGGGTGCGGGTGGAATTTTTGGAGAACATCAGCGCCACGCTCCTGCCCTTGAGCAGTGCCGGGGTCGTCCCGGCCTTCTGCTCTGCCTTGAGCTCCTCCGCCACATCCAGGATGTGGCGGAGCTCAGCGGGGGAGAGGTCGCTCATTTTCAGCAGATGTTTCATGCCTGCTCCTTTGGAGCCTTCTGCTCCATCTCGGTCAGCACCTCGTTCAGGATGCCCAGAGCCTTTTCCACATCGTGGGCGGTCAGGGTCAGCGGGGGCAGCAGGCGCAGGCGGCTCTTGGCCGTGAGCACCAGCAGGCCCTTTTCGCGGCAGGCGGCCAGCACATCCGCGGCCTGGATGCCGCCAAAGAACTCGATGCCCACCATCAGGCCAATGCCAGAAAGGTTCTTCACCATGGGCAGCTTGGCCAGACCGGCGCGCAGCTGGACGGCCCGCTCGCTGACATTGGCCAGGAAGCTCTGATCCATCCGATCCACCACCACGTTGGCACCGGCACAGACCACCGGGTTGCCGCCAAAGGTGGAACCATGGCTGCCGGGGCCCATGCCCTCGGCAGTCTTTTCGTTCAGCAGAATGGCACCAATGGGCAGACCCCCGCCCAGGCCCTTGGCCAGCGTGACGATATCGGGCTTGAGGTTGTAGTGCTCACAGCACAGGAAGGTGCCGGTGCGGCCCACGCCGGTCTGCACCTCGTCCACGATGAGGACAAGGTCCTTTTCATCACAGAGGGCGCGCACAGCCTGCACATACTCGGGGTCCAGCGCCATCACACCGCCCTCGCCCTGGATCAGCTCCAGCATAATGGCACAGGTATGGCGGTCCACCAGTTCCCGGAGGCCCTCGATGTCACCGGCGGTGGTATAGACAAAGCCCTCGTTGAAGGGGCCGAAGTAGTTGTGGAACACCTCCTGACCGGTGGCGGTCAGGGTGGCAATGGTGCGGCCATGGAAGCTGTTGACCAGCGTGATCACAACATCGCGGCCCTTGCCGTAGTGGTCAAAGCTGTACTTGCGGGCAGCCTTGATGGCACCCTCGTTGGCCTCGGCACCGGAGTTCCCAAAGAACACTCGGCTCATGCCGGTGCGCTTGCACAGCTTTTTGGCCAGCTTGCCGCAGGGGGCAGTGTAATAGAGGTTGGAGGTGTGCTGCAGCTTGTGGGCCTGCTCGGAAACGGCCTCGGCCCAGGTCAGGTCGCAGTAGCCCAGGCTGTTCACGCCAATGCCGCTGGTGAAATCCAGATACTTCTGGCCCTCGGGGCCTTCGGCATACAGGCCGTGGCCCTTTTCCAGTGCAATGGGGTTGCGGTTATAAGTGTGCAGGACATATTCGTTGTCCCGCTTGATGACTTTTTCGGAATCCATAGATATACCCTCCTTGGTTAGCGTCCTCGCCCTCTCAGTCTCGCATTCGCTCGCCAGCTCCCCCAAAGGGGGAGCTTATTCATCTTTATTATATCGCCCGATATAATTTTCAGCAAGTCTTATTCCTGATGGCTGCGGCGGTAGAACCGGGTACCGGAGCCCCGGTTGGAGAACAGCTCCAGCAGAATGGAGTGGGGCACGCGGCCATCGATGATGACCGCCTCGTGGACTCCCTGATAGATGGCATCGGCCATGCCGCCGATCTTGGGGATC
>ERZ791903.834-NODE-834-length-36317-cov-8.340632_pt1 | contig 36317 bp, 26 predicted proteins | sample MGYA00510148_ERZ791903 | MGnify/ENA primary metagenome ERZ791903 (study PRJEB30046, sample SAMN00792080) | human gut metagenome | study: EMG produced TPA metagenomics assembly of the A metagenome-wide association study of gut microbiota in type 2...
GTATAACATGGGAACATATAAATATCTATGATTACTTATGGGGCAAGTTAAGAGCATAGCTGGGGGATTAGGCTTTTCATTTAGCACAATGTTTCATCTACTTTGGACAAATAATCATGAGGACATATAATACGACTTCTTTGAATGATGTCACCGCGAACAGAACAGTTTCCCTTGGCACATCCCTTTATCGGTGTAAAATGTCCACATTATTCATCGCTTACATTGCCTCTGTACAGTAACGTCTGATGCTGACAGTTCTTAGTGTTTGCTAAGAAATGGAAATTTCTTCTATATAGGTTTGCTGATTATCATAAATGAATACTTTTGGTACATTTCCAGAAATGACTTCCAAATCATCCATACAATCTTCGTATGTACGGTTTTCGATTAGTCTGGCTTTTACTTTTTATTTTCTTCAGACGAATCATCTTTCATCTGTTCCAGGATACTTTTTAATTTCTGTGGAACTGATACCCCGATTACTGTTATATTCTCTAAAATGCCCAGACCCTCACTGGAAATGTAAAAGGAAAGAACTGCTGTGCGGATCACATTGCCGTTCTGAAAAATCAGCAAATCTATTACATTACCAACTGCTACCAAAAGGATAATACATGATTTTTTTATGATTTTATCAAGCGTGATTTCTTTAATTTTCTTATTATAGATTCCAGCTAATGTGCAAGTTATATATTCGATTGCCATAAATATAAGTAACGCCAATAATAAATCATCGCAGCCGCCAAGTATTTCTCCTGTAATTTTCTTCACCGCCATAAGTACATCAATTAACTTTGTAATTTTCATCTCTGCTACCTCTCTTTCCATGCATTCAGTTCTTTGTATGCAGAGATAATAGCAAATTTCTTTTAATTTGGCTGTGATATTAAATGTTCTGTTTTTCTTCTAAAATTATGTCTAAATTATGAACATATTCATCAAGTGCTGTATCCTTAAAGTTTGCCGCAAATTTTTTCGCTTCTTTTCCACAGAAAATAGCTTTGTCATTCTGTTTCATTCTATGATAAATTATACACAGATCAACATAAATATATCCTCTGTCCAGTATTCCGTTTTCATCGCATAACTGAAGTGCCTTTTCCAAATGGTCTGCTGCCATATCATCTTTTCCTATGAAAGCAGCACATGTCCCAATTTTATGATGCATCAATCGTTCCAGTAATGAATCATCTTTTGTAAATGGTGCTAATTTTTCCAAATATTTAACTGCTGTTTCATAATCCCCCATTCCCATATGACAATTAGCCATTCCTATGTAGGACTGTGCCAGTTTGGGGCTATTCTCAGAAACATTTTGCTTAATTAGGCGAATATATTTCTTATAATATTCCATCGCCTCTTCATACTGATCTGTATGTTCCAGTAAATCTGCGTAATTTTGATAGTCCATACACACATCATCAAATGGGATATTCCGCATATTTGCTGCACGTTTAACAATATCACGATACATTTTCAAAGCTTCTTCTATTTTTCCCTCTTCCCAAAGTATCAATGCCTTATTATTTAAACACTGAAGTACATGATAGCTTTCTTCGCCATAAAGTCCAAAATAAATAATATGGGCTTCATTAGCGAAATAAGAAGACCGTGTTTTTTCTCCAATCTGATAAAGGAAATTTGAATATTCCAAATATACATCTGCCAAATCATTACTATTCTTTGCCAAATTTTTTTCACGAAAACGAATCACTGTTTTATAACATTGTTCCGCTTTCGGAATATACTTATCATATCCATTTGCTACAAAATCCGTACATAATGTCGCCATATAATAAATGTTCATAATAAATTCAGAATCGTTTTCATCTTTTTCGTCGATCTCAATAGCCTTTGTCAACATCTTATATGCCTTTGTCAGTTCTCCCATTGCCTGATAGATTACAGCAATACTTGAATAGTCTGTCGAAAGTTCTCTTCGCGGAAGATCCGGAATACTTTGATCAATTTTCAGGGCACGTTTATAATATCTTATCGCCTTTGTGGCTTTTCCTTTATGGAAATAGATATTTCCATATTCATGCCATAAATAAGCCCATTCTCTTTTGAGTCGTTGATCAGGATCTATCTGTTTCATATATCTTCTCGCAGTATTCAAATACTGAATAGCTTTTTCTGTCTCATCCATCCTCAGCCATAATTCGCCGTAGTTTCTATAGTCTCGAATCAGCATTTCTGGGTTCTGAATCGTTTTATCAATTTCTATTACTTTTTCTATCAGAGTTTTGCACAGCAGATAACTGCTTGCTTCAAAGCAGACATAATATAATCTGAGCAAGAAAACAGAATCATCCTCATTACCCCAATGGTCTTCAAACAGATCTGCCACAGACCAGGAAAACGGAATCAGATCAAGCTTTGTATATCCTTTTCCCCAATATTCTCCAAGATCTAACTCTCTGGACAGTTCATGTACAAATGGAGATGCCGTGTCATACAGGATCTGTTTCTGCTGTTCTCTGATCGCTGCTGCAATAACAGAATGCATCCAGTAAATATGTTTTCTGTCTTTCACGCTATGCTCTAACATTCCAATATCAAAAAGTTTTAGCAGTTGTCCGTTCTTTTTTGTTTTAAACCATTTTTTCGCTTTTGCAAAATCAAATTGTAAATTTGGTATTACTGAAATACAGGTAAGCAGAACCTTTTCCTCTTTGCCATATTCTACAATGGAAAATAAAATGCACATCTGCCGGATAATGGTATCATCATTTTGTAATTTCTCATGCTCACAGGAAACATCTTCTTCGCTTAGTTTAAAACCTTTTTCGACCAGTTTGGAATATAGCTGATGCAGAGACATTTCTTCTATGTATGCCGCTTTTGCAATAAACACAATCATAATCGTAAGTTTTGCTGTGAGCGTGATGATATCATTAACTGTTTCATTGTCTCTTTCTTCAAATTGATAATGACGATAAAATAGCTCTCGACATTTATCCATTTTCAGAGGCTGTAGATACATTATTCTGTGAAATCCCGGAAATGTTTGCTGCCTGCTTGTTAGTAGTATTCGGCATGGAAGAGAACTTAATTTCTGTAAATATTTATCATCCTTTATTTTTTCAATATTATCTACGATTAACAGCAGCTTTTTATTATATTGTGCCGCTTTATCCTGGATTTTTGACCAAACTTCCCCCACCCCCCCTGATAAATGCAATGCCTGTTTTATAGATAAGCGAATATCCTGATTATTATACGGGATCCACGCAACATTTTCGATTCCATTTTCCTGAACTTCCGTATTCATAATACGGTTCAAAAATGCTTTTACAAGTTCTGTTTTTCCAAGTCCTCCAACTGCTGAAATCATAATGTTCTGTTCTTTTTCTACGATTTCTGAATATAACTCTTTAAGTTCTTCTTCCCGACCAATCAGTTCTTCTACAGCCGCATCCGGTGAGTCAGAAATATACTTTGGATATTTTGCAGGAGGATAATCTGCTTCCAGTCTCATAAAACTTACATCTAAACTGAAAACACTTTTCTTTTGCCATGCACAATCTGCTTTGTCGGAGCAAATTAATATCGCAGCAATTGCACGTGATTGCTGATAAGAAGAAGTTTCTGCAAAACTCTTGTTGATCTGTTGTTTTATATTATCTGGGATTACTGTGCTTTCTTTAAGTAATCTCTGTAAATCTAATAACATCTTTGTTTTTTCAAATTCGCCAGATAGGCAAACTTTTTCGATACTCTCTCGAAATATTTCATATCCATTTTCGGTATATAACTTCTTAGCTACTCTTCTGTGAATGAGAGTTTGACCGGACGTTATCTTTCGAATTGAGTCATTATCGTATAAGCCATCTCCTGTCAGCGCATAGATATCCTGAAAAATCATACGATAAAACTGTTCTTTTTGGTAAATCCCAAGAGGTTCTTTTAGGTAACTGTATATGATATTAAATGCTGCGTAAAAATTTTTTTGGTTCATAAACTCCCACCTTAATTTTGTAATACATTCCAATTTCTTCAGCGGTTCTCTTCTATTTCCGGTTCTTCTAAAGGAGTCGCACTGTTAATCCTCAATAATCTGTACCTGTTCATCTTACCACATTTCTGAGATAATCGCTTCACCAACATTTCTAAACATAAATTCGTACAATTCGCTCGATTTGTGCGATTCGCTCGATTCGCTCAAATAACTCTAAGGTACAATGCAGATAAACGGTGTTTCTATCGAAATAGATTCATCTGTTTGTACCTAACACCCTCTTCCTTTTCTGTGTCAGGTCTTCCACCAGGATCAAGGGGCTTCTCTGGGAAGGCGATGGATTCCTGCTCCTTTACAAACTTCTTTTCAGCAACTTCTACACAACCTATCAAAAACAACTCCGGTTTATTTTTGGATATTTCTCCTTCATATTTTCGTATTACACCAGTCGAGAGATTCGTACTTTTATTAATCTCACTCTGGATTTTGTTTAGTTTTTTCTTGGTCAGCTGTTTGATTTGATCACATAAATCCTGTATTAAATATTGTGGTTCTTTAACAGTTTCTGTATTTTCTTCCATTTCTCCTTCAACTCTCTTTAACTTTTTAATATTAATCTATTGTATCATATGTAGAACTATTTTTATCATTCTGTATGTCGAAATAATAGTTCGTTTTTTCGACGTAGTTGTAAAAAAAAGACATGGAAGAACTCCGCTGTGGAAGTTTCCATATCTTTTTATCAGCCCTCTATTTTATGTTTCTCTATTACGCAACTATGTTTCTTCGTGTCTTTGTCATAATTAATTCCAGCCAGCAATAAATTCCCATGATAGTCTTTCAGTGCCTCTACATACTGTTTTTCTTTTATCTGCTCAATCGCACCGCTGGCAGTTTTGTCCCATTTCAGTTCGATGACTGCTGCCGGTTTGTCTGCATGCAGTTTTCTTGGAATAAAGCAGATGTCTGCGAAGCCTTTTCCGGATGGCAGTTCTCTGACGATGGTATAGTATTCTCTTGCAAAGTAGAATGCAAGATTGATGGTGCAGCTCAGAGAGTTTTCGTTGTTGTACTGCAGGATTGATATCTCATTATGAGCACGGTCGATTCCTTCGGCTACTGTGTCTGCATCCATTTCCCATAAAGCTTTAAGTAATTTCCGTGAATCATCTACGGAACGGATGACTTCGCTCCAGTTCATAGTACTGATCGCGTTTACGTATTCCTGCGAAACTTCTTTATTTGGTATTGTAACGGTTCTGTCAGGCCAGTGGTAGCTCAGATATCCAAGATGAACCAGCAGCGTCAAGATATCATCTCGCCCCTGGAAGGATGTCATGTCATTGGAGAAAGTTCCTGTATTAATCTCGATCCGGTCGCCTGCAAGCATTCGGACCACTGCGTCTTTCAGTCCGTCAACATTCATGGAAATGTAGATTTTCAGGGCTTCATAGGTTTCGGTCTGATTCCAGTAGTTGTCATAAATGCCACTCAACATAGCATCTACTACGGATTTTGGGCTGTACATGGCGTATGTTTTTTTGTTGTTACCTTCCAGAGTTACAAGTTCATATCCATCATACCATGCCTGTGCTTCCTGAAAGTTTCTGTCATAACGACTGCAAAGGAATTTTACTTCCTCTCCTGTAAAACCGAAATATTCTGCCATATCACGGGGATTCAGCATGGAGTATTCTGTGAACATGTTCAGGGCGGAGTGGGAGCCGTATTTCTTTATGGGAAGTATTCCTGTCATGTAAGCAAGTGCTACGTATTCTTTATCTTTTAACCACATTCTCAGAAAATCAAGGTATTTTTTCTGGGATTCTATATCTTCTTTATATTCGCGGAACATACAGTCCCACTCATCGATCAGGATTACAAATTGATATTTCGTCTCTGCATAAATGTCCTGCATCGCAAACACAAGATGCTCGCTGTCAACATATTCCGGATATTTTCTTTTTAGTTCTCGGAGCAGGCGCGTCTGTAACATATTCAACATTTCCTCAACGCTCATACTCATGCTTAGAAATTCCTGTATGTTGATCTTGATGACATCATATTGATTTAAATATTCTTTGTAATCGACTTCTTTGCTGATTTTCAAATCATCAAATAGTTCTTCTGTATTTTCTTCTCTGCTGTAATATGCAGCCAGCATATTTGCTGCCATAGATTTTCCAAAACGTCTTGGTCGGCTCACACAAATGTATCGTTGTTCTGTATTTATTAATTTATTTGTTTTTTCGATTAAACCACTCTTATCTACATATATTTCAGAGCGCAGGCTATATCGAAACAGTGTGGAACCCGGATTCAGATAGTTTCCCATTTTGATGCCTCCCTTTGTTTCAGCAGTCATTTTTTTATATTTAAAGTTTATCATAATCGGCGGGCTTTTGAAATGATTTTCTTCTATGCTGAATCCAAAAGTATAACGAATTATAAAGATGGGGTGCGAGCATAATGTCGCACCCCACCCACTTAATCCACTTTTTTCTTTTACCTGTTACATGAACGCATTAAAATCAATTTCATAACCAGAACTCTTCATTTCTTTTGCTAATGGAATCTTCCAACCGCCATTATTGTCTAATGGAATATAAACAATACCTGAAGTGTCATTTGGTATCTCAACTGCCTCTTTGACCAATGCACATACATTATTTCTACCTAATTTACTGATTAAATATCCATGTTCAAACACAACATTTTGTCGTGCTCTAGCCATTTTTTTATTTTCTTCGTTTTTTGCATATCCTACATCGCAGGGTGTATACAAAACAATCCCAAAGCCTACATTTGAATATTTTTCAATTTTCTCTATAACCGTCATTCCGTCATTTACCTGTTCATGCAAAATTATTGGTTCAAATCCAATCTTTTCTATGAAACGAGCGACTTCAAATTTTGCTTCGGCATCATGTCCATGAACAATAAAAACTTTTTCCTTTTCTTTTACCATTTCTTTTGCCTTTTCGGTTTCTGTTTTTTTCTTTTTGCTTCGAACGGCTATATCATTGGTATTATTATCACCAATACAAGCTATGCCGTTGTTTGTGTTACCTTGTCCAATATTCATATTTTTAGCATTTATTATTATTCTTTCACTCATAATTGAATCTCCTTTATATAATATCAGGTCAGACTACTCTTTTTCCTCATCCGGATATCCAAAGTTATTTTCATTTCCATCGCCAAATAAAACCTGGCCAGCATTTACAAGCGGACCAACATGGCAATTCTTTAGATCAATTTGAATATCATTTTCAGCATTTCCCTGTTCAATGATTCTATTATACAATGCAAACATTACCTTTTTTCGAAATTCTTCTGTTTGAATTTCAAAGTCATATTTTCTTGTTGAGTTCATAATAATGCAGATCATATAATGACAAATTCTGTTTTTCCTTGTTTGTGGAACATCAATATCTATCTTTCTACGTTTAAAGTAAGAATATGCTGTCCAAATTACCAAAGCAATGGCTGGAAGAAAAAAAAATGAATTGAAAAAAAAACCAATTACAAAACAAGCAACTGCCCCCCAAAAAGCCAAATTAAAAACCGGATTTATTTCTCTGAATTCTTTAAAATCAACAGTTCTTTCAGCTTTTTCGTAATAGTTTTCTTCTCTATTTTCCCAACTATTATACTGAGCTATTGAAGAAATATTTGATAACTGCAGAATTGTTCCATCCCAAATCATAACATTTTTATGAATAGCAAAATTAATACCACATAAAGTTTCGCCATCCGTATTGTGCTCGTTTAATTGCTCTGATAAATTTTTTCTTTTTTCCATGTTGCGCCCCCTGTTTTATTCATCTTAGCTTTGAGTTACATAACAGCTAATCCGTCTGCTTATACTTATATTATAACGCATCTGATTTAAAAAGCACGGCCATTGCCCACTCAGATGAACCATTATTTCAACAAGGTTCGACCATTAACAACTCCTTTCGCTTAACAAAAGCAGACAATTATATCGTATAAATCGCCATTTTCATATTCAAAATTGCCATTTTTCTTCATTTCCGACAACTTACGCAGAAGCTGTTTTAAAATTTTGTATTTATGTATTTCATTAACATCCGTTGCTGTTTTTAAAGTTTGTTGTAATATATCCGTGGTCTCTTTACCCTTAATCGTCAAAACGCAGCAATAAAAATATAAGTATTCTGCTCTATATTGATTATCAAGAAAAGAATACTTCTCTAAAAAAGCAACCGCATCATTCAAGAATCGTTCCATTTGATCCACATAGCCATTGTCCATTGGATCCTGTAGATACATCAAAAAGCAACATTTTGCTATGTATAATAGATAATCTACTGCTGCTCTGTAAAAGCCTTTTGCTCTAGCATCTTTAAAGTTTTCCTGTGCCTCTTCTACTATTTCGTCCAGAGGTTTATTTTTGGTACAAAAATCACATTTCAAAGACCAGCGCACACACCAGGACTGCTCACGATCTGTTAATTCGCATTTTTCCAACATATCCTTCCAGATTATTCTCGAAGCATTCATATCCCTCTGCACCTTAAAAAGGGTCATAGCCTTTCCATTCAAAAAACGGGTACATGCATATATATTTATATCACCAGAATGCCCTTTGTAATAATCATCTGCGAGTTTCAATGCCCGCAGAGCCTTATCTTTTTTATTCCATTTAACAGCCCTGCGCATATACATCCCGTAAGTTTCCAGTACCTGGATATGATTTTTGACTTTTCGTGCAATTTCGCAACGTTCTGCATTTATCTGATCCGCAATCTCAGTTTTTTTCGTCCGCATGTAAAAGAAATCTGCCATATTGGTTCCTGCTATCTGAAAATATTGCTCATGCAGATTATTTTTTGAGCAATACTTGAGAACTTCTCTTACAATCACAAGTTCCCCACCCCGATCAAGAAACGTTTTTTCTCCACTGTAAACAGCATTTATGTCCAGATTTTTAATCCGACGGATATAGAATTCTACGCTGCGCTTCATATATTTGCTGTACTCTGATTCTTTCCAGCATTTAAATTGGATTAATTCTTTTATAACAGAAAAAATCCTTACTCCTCTGAAGTTCCCATCCTCCCCCTCTTTTCGATTTCTTCCGCTCTCCATAATAAGCATATATCGGTAAGCCTGCGAAAGTGACTTTTTCCATGCTTCCTCTGACATTTCATCTCTTAAAAGAAATTTGAGCATATCGATGCTAATATCTCCTGAAAAGTAACTTGCACATATGATCAAAGACTGTGCTTCTGAATCAATTTCTTTCCACATAACATCAACCAGGCTTTTCCATAAATCTTCATATACTGGTTGCAGGTCTGGATTAAGATATAACGGAGATGAGAAATATTTTTCCAGATTCTCTTCGTATTTCAATAAATCTTTTTCAAATATTGCAGTTCCTAATTTATATACCGCCAACGGAAGCCCACCTGTTTTTTCTCTCATTTTGGGAATAAATATTTCCTTAATCTCCCTTTCACTAAGTGAACTTTCTTTCAGTATCTCCGGCACATATTTCCCAAAAAGTTCCTCTATACATTTTGTCTGATTAATCAGATCATTAAATACAACGTATTCCATATTCTCGAGATACAGATTTTCACAGGAAGTATGCGCAAGCAAAATTACTTTTCCTTTTCCGACAAACTTCATTCGACTGAATGGAAATGTTTGAAGTCCAACATGTATAATCACACATTCATCCTGCATAAGTGCTGCTTTTAGTGCCATGCTTCTTTTTATTTCTTCTATGCTGTGCCTATAAAAATCAAATATTTGCGGACTCTCTCCATCATTTTTTTCTTCAAAATATTTTATTACACTAATAGTAATTCCACTGTTGTATGTACCTGCAAGATACAAAAAACGCTTAGGACTTCTTTGTAAAAAAGTATCTAACTTGTCTTTCAATACCTGTGGGCATATAATATGTTTATTTTCTTCATCTTCTTTTCTCTCATATTGCAACTCATTGTTATCTTTGAAAACTGCCTTTAAATCAATTGTATATTGTTTATTATTTTTGAAACTCTGAATATATTTTGCTATAAATTGATTTATTATATTTGAAGAGAGATTATTCTTTTCAGCAACTTCTACACAACCTATCAAAAACAACTCCGGTTTATTTTTGGATATTTCTCCTTCATATTTTCGTATTACACCAGTCGAGAGATTCGTACTTTTATTAATCTCACTCTGGATTTTGTTTAGTTTTTTCTTGGTCAGCTGTTTGATTTGATCACATAAATCCTGTATTAAATATTGTGGTTCTTTAACAGTTTCTGTATTTTCTTCCATTTCTCCTTCAACTCTCTTTAACTTTTTAATATTAATCTATTGTATCATATGTAGAACTATTTTTATCATTCTGTATGTCGAAATAATAGTTCGTTTTTTCGACGTAGTTGTAAAAAAAAGACATGGAAGAACTCCGCTGTGGAAGTTTCCATATCTTTTTATCAGCCCTCTATTTTATGTTTCTCTATTACGCAACTATGTTTCTTCGTGTCTTTGTCATAATTAATTCCAGCCAGCAATAAATTCCCATGATAGTCTTTCAGTGCCTCTACATACTGTTTTTCTTTTATCTGCTCAATCGCACCGCTGGCAGTTTTGTCCCATTTCAGTTCGATGACTGCTGCCGGTTTGTCTGCATGCAGTTTTCTTGGAATAAAGCAGATGTCTGCGAAGCCTTTTCCGGATGGCAGTTCTCTGACGATGGTATAGTATTCTCTTGCAAAGTAGAATGCAAGATTGATGGTGCAGCTCAGAGAGTTTTCGTTGTTGTACTGCAGGATTGATATCTCATTATGAGCACGGTCGATTCCTTCGGCTACTGTGTCTGCATCCATTTCCCATAAAGCTTTAAGTAATTTCCGTGAATCATCTACGGAACGGATGACTTCGCTCCAGTTCATAGTACTGATCGCGTTTACGTATTCCTGCGAAACTTCTTTATTTGGTATTGTAACGGTTCTGTCAGGCCAGTGGTAGCTCAGATATCCAAGATGAACCAGCAGCGTCAAGATATCATCTCGCCCCTGGAAGGATGTCATGTCATTGGAGAAAGTTCCTGTATTAATCTCGATCCGGTCGCCTGCAAGCATTCGGACCACTGCGTCTTTCAGTCCGTCAACATTCATGGAAATGTAGATTTTCAGGGCTTCATAGGTTTCGGTCTGATTCCAGTAGTTGTCATAAATGCCACTCAACATAGCATCTACTACGGATTTTGGGCTGTACATGGCGTATGTTTTTTTGTTGTTACCTTCCAGAGTTACAAGTTCATATCCATCATACCATGCCTGTGCTTCCTGAAAGTTTCTGTCATAACGACTGCAAAGGAATTTTACTTCCTCTCCTGTAAAACCGAAATATTCTGCCATATCACGGGGATTCAGCATGGAGTATTCTGTGAACATGTTCAGAGCGGAGTGGGAGCCGTATTTCTTAACCGGCAGGATTCCCGTCATATATGCCAATGCTACATAGTCCTGGTCTTTGAGCCATGCACGTAAGAAATCAAGATATTTTTTCTGTGCTTCATCGTCTTGTTTGTATTCGCGAAATAGGCAGTCCCATTCATCTATCAAAATCACAAATTGATGATTCGTCCGGACAAAGATATCCTTCATTACCTGAATCAGATCTGTTTCATCGCGAAATCGAAGTTTCTCGTAAACTTCCAGAAGGTCAAAAATAAGATATTTTTTCAGGCGAGTCAGCATTTCATCCACATTGCTTGTAGCACTTAGAAACTCCTGCATGTTGATTTTGATAACATCATATTGATTTAAATGTTCTCTGTAACTGGATTCTTTACTTATTTTCAGATTATCAAACAACTCTTCTGTGTTTTCTTCTCTTCCATAATATGCAGCCAGCATATTTGCAGCCATAGATTTTCCAAAGCGCCTTGGCCGGCTGACGCAGATATATCTCTGCTCTGTATGCATCCGTTTGTTTGTTTTTTCGATTAATCCGCTTTTGTCTATATATATTTCTGACCGTAAACTATTACGAAATGATGTTGCCCCAGGATTCAGATAGCTTCCCATTTTGATGCCCCCTTTGTGCTTGAGCAGTTATTTTATATAAAGTTTAACATACTTAGTGGGCTTTTGAAATAATTTTCTTCTATGCCACTTCTACTATGTTCATTTTGTTCCGTGGATGTAGTTCTTTCAGGATCTCGGCCTGTTTCCTTGCTGCGATGTGGATATAGATTTGTGTCGTTTTGATGGAGCTGTGTCCTAAAATCTGCTGCACGCAACTTACATCTACGCCCTCTTCTATCAGATATGTTGCAAAGGAATGGCGGAACATATGTGGAGTTATGTTTCTTTGGATTCCGGCCTGGTTTGTGTATTTTTTGAGCATCAGTCGGATGGACTGCTCTGTAAATCTGTTTCCCCGGTTGTTTACGAAAAAAAAACCGCTTTTTTTGATCGCTGTTTTATTTTCTTTGTAGTATTGCTTCAGCACAGTGAGAACTGAAGGATTGCTAATCTGAACATATCTTTCTTTGCTGCCTTTTCCCATAAGTCTGATCAGGCCTGTGTTCAGGTTTATGTTTTCTTCTTTTATATTTGATACTTCGTAGACGCGGGCTCCTGTTGCGAAAAACAATTCGATAACTGCCGCATCACGCAGGATGTATTTATGCTCGGATGCAGTGCTTTGTTTCAAGGATTTGTAAATATGATTGAGAAGTTGTTCAATTTCTTCTCTGGGAATGATCCTGGGAAGTGTTATGGATTCTTTGAATTTGACTTTGATTTTGTGAAATGGATTTTCGGTGATGATTTCGGATTCCTCCAGATAATTGTAGAATGCTTTGATTGAGGCGATTTTTCTTTTGATGGTTTTTTGTTTGTAGTTCTTGTGCAGGTGAGTGATGTAGTCTTCAATCTGGTTTTTGGAAGGTATGTCGGTGTTGGTGTAGGTGAAATATTGCTGGAGATCGGTTTTGTAGGCTTTGAGGGTTTTCTGGTCGAGTTCTTTTCTGTATTTGCAGAATTCAAGGTATTTGGTGAGGTTGGATTTGATGGTCATGGTGTGGTGTTCTCCTTTTTCTTGGGTAAAATCCCCTTATATTTGAGCTTATTTAAAATTTTAGTATAACATGGAATATAGCGCCAAGAAAGTCTGGAAATATTTTTTGATATATTCAGAAATGCAATGCGTGATAATTAGTAGTTATCATATAACAGATTATTTACGAGGAATAATATATGCGTAAACTTAAAGAAAGTTATTGGAACAAATTTTTAAAAATAGATTCTTGCCAAAAAGCAAAACGAAATGGAATCCTTTTTGAAGATTTAGTTGAACATCTTTTAGAAATAAAATATGGTTGCAAATGGATTCGAACTCCAAAAAGTCATGATAATAACCGAGATTTTTATTTGACAACAGATGAATTTTCCTATTGGGCAGAATGCAAAAATTATAAAGATGCCATTGCATTGGATACAATTGCTCCTACTTTAGTTATGGCTCAGATTTTTGATGTAAATAAGGTGATTTTTTTTAGTTATTCAGATATTAATTCTTCTGCCAAAAATAAACTTCTTTCTTTTGGTGAAAAAACTAAGAAAAACATTACAATTTTTTCCGGGAACACATTAGATGAACTAATTGTTGAATGTCAGAAATTTCTTCCTAAAAAATTTCGTCCTAAAAACAATGATATTGCTCAAACAAATCCCTTGATACCATTAGAATGCAATTTTTATTTCATACAAACACCTGTTTTGGGTGCAAATGTATACGATCGAGATGTAATGGCTGTTTCTGATGCCCTCAAAATTACCTATAATACTATATTTGAAATTGCTTTTGTTTGTATCAATAATAGCCTGGAAAATGATTACGAAGTAGAAATACAATTAAATAATCAAGTCGGTACGGATAATAATTATTTTACATTGGAAAACCATGATATTGAAAATGGTTCACAACTATTGGGATTGCAAAAAATACCTGCTGCGGAGGGGTTGATAAGGAAATACTATTTTAAATCTAATCGTTTTCGCTCATTACTTATTTTGCCAGTATTTCAGGTGAACATTCGTAAAGGAAATCAACTCATAAAAACGTTCAACAGTCCAATTAAACAGGTACGGAATCAATGGATTGGAAAAACAATCTTAATCGGCGAACAGTATCGTGCAATTGTAAAAAAAGTGGAACAGGAAATTCTGGATAATGATCAATTTAGTTGCTTTACAATCTACGGCGCCAGTGGAACAGGAAAGACCAGGCTATTAAATGAAATTGTTGATGTTTTGTTAAAACATAAATATAGAATTGCTAATTTTATTGGCAGTGCAGACGATTCCGCCTATGTTCTTTTGAAAGAATTAATTTATTTTGTTTATGAGATTCCACATGATGATATTCTGAAAGGATTAGAAGATGATATTTTTGCGCTTTCTACCAATAACAGTCTTTCCAATGCTCAAAAAGCATACCAATTGGCTCAGCGATTCGCAAAGTCAGAATCGGATGCAGACCTTATTGATGTTATAGAAGATTCTTTTGATATATTATATGAAAAAATAAGCAGAGAACACATTGCTATTGTTATTGACAATATTCAGTTTTTTGGAGATGCATTGATATACTTTTTACAGAAATTTATTATGTATAGCAAACACCAGTCCAGGCATAATTTTTCTGTTTTGATTCTTTCAATCAATGAAGATTACTTAACAGAAAAAACAAATACATTTTTGAAATATATTAAGAAGATTTCAGAAGATACTTCTCATTTTTGCTATAGTAATGTTACAGGCTTTCACAATAAAAATCAGGGAATCTTATTCTTGAGAGAATTAATGCATATAGGTAATGACAATTTAGATGAGCAATTTGAAATTATTTTAAAAAAATCTACATTAAAGCCATATTATATTTATCAGGCAGTTTATTATTTATATGAGAAAGAAGCAATTTCTGAATCAAATGATGAGAAGGGATATCTTCCATGTATGGAAAAATTCTGTGATGCAATTGCAAAGATGCCACCAAAAATCAAAGATATTTTGTGTGAACGCTGGAATAATTTTCTGTCTAAAACACAATATAATAAAGAAGAAATAGTTACAACCATTGCATGTGTTTATATTTTTCGTGAGCTTACACCACAGGCGATACAACTATTAAGTTTGAATTGGAACATTATCAATCTTTTAGAAGAAAGAATGTTCTTTCGAATAAATGAGGATGATAATTACTGCTTTGATCATGATATTATTGAAAACTTTTTTGTATCCATTTATCCAAATATGAATATTCTGGTTATTAATAAAATACGAAAATTGAGAGTTGGACGAAAACTAGATAGAAATTCTTTTGTAAAATTATATTATCAATTATGGAATTCAAGAATGACTTCTCAGAAAATACAACAAATATATGAACAGACTCTGGTAACGGACATACCATTAAAATTGGCACAGAGTTATTATAAAAAATTTTTAGATGTTGTTTTAAAGCGTCAGCAAAAGTATAGTTCTTCCGAAGATTGGATGGGTACCGTTTTTGGTATTTGTAATTTATGTAAAAATAGTATTGGAATACGTTTATCTGAAGTTCTGTTTAATTCGGTTAATTCTTATTTGGTTGCAAATAAATTGCAAAAAATAATATTTACAAATGCTTTTAGGAATTATTTAAATATCTATTCAGATACTCTGTTTTTTCAGAGAAGACACAAAGATGCAATTTACTATCTGGAAGGAATAAAAAAATGCATACCCCCGAAAGAAAACGACCAGATAAATGCATTAAAAGCTATGCTGAATAATCGTCTGTTAATCAATTATCGCGAATTACCTTCAGAGTATTACCAACGACAAGCCCGGAGTAGCCTCCGCGAAGCAGAAATTGCAGCAGCCAGCATAAAAAATCCTAATTTGAGAGACGAATTTACTTACTTAAACCTTTCTGATGAGGGATATTTTTATTATTGTCTGTACAGCCAAAAAAAGAAACTGTTATCGATATGGAACAAATGTATGAATTATTCACCAGATCGGCTTCCACAAAAAGCAATGAACTATTATAGAAAACAGCTTCAGTTGGAACTAATCCGTCAGGATTTCAACAGTGTGTTTAATACTTTATCAGAAGCACAGGAATATATGGAAATTCATTATTCCAGTAATACAGAAAAACTAATATTCAAATTATCATTTTCATTATATAAAATAATGGCATGGATTCAGGAAAATCCTGTAGATAATCATACGCTATTGATTAAAGAACTTACATCTGCTACAGAACTTTCTTATTTGCTTGCAAAAAAAGATTTTCAGTCATTACTTATGTTAAGAGCAATTGTATCTTACTATAATAATGATATATCTAGTGTATATTATAATTATAGAGAGGCATATAATCTTTTCTGTTGCTCAGCAGGTGCACGATTCTATGATGAGAAAAAGGAACTGTTGCTTTCGAATATTTATATATCTTTTCAACAGCTTCATATTCTTGAACGGGCAGGTGAATTTTTAGGCCAAGACGATTGCTCCAAATTCAACAATCTTAATCTAAATCTTCCCAAATATGAAGCTGCTGGAATTCAAAGAACAAAAGACAGACTTTTTAATTTGCCTGCGATTTAACATTTGCCCTGTGCAATTTCTGTACAGGGTAAAATATTACCATGCCGATCTACCACAATATCATGAGAAATATCTCTCATTCTAAACCATAAATCATTATGGAACATACATATAAAAGTATCTACAAAATAAAGTATTGGCGAATTGCAATCCAGCAGATTAAATGATATGGTCTGATGCAATGGAAGTTCTTTTATATTTCGTTGTTTTATATCAATAACTTCTTTATCAAGGAATTCAAAATACATGCATTTCTGTAACGCTTCATAATAATCTTCACGGTTATATACTGTGCTCATATCAATTAGCATATATTTTGAAGGAAAATCTGGATAATTACGCCGAAAATATGTATAAGATATTTCATACCATTTTCCAAAATCCATATCTATAAAAGAATAATCTTTTGCATAGAATAATCCTTTGCAATCTGTTTGAAGATATTTAAAAGAGTAATGCTTTGAATTATTAGGATCTGAACTGCCTTTGTGATAAACTTCAGATTCTCCGGTAACCCATACAGAGTACCCTTTTTGATATAATCTAAGACAATAATCAAAGTCTGGATAAGCATATGGTAAATCTGAATCCATTCCTTTTAATTCCGTAAATGCTTTTTTTGATGTCATTAATACAGCACTACATACAGATTGAACCTGTCTTGTATGCACTGTTAAAGGATGGTCTGCTTTTACACCTAATAAAGAATGAACGGTATTAAATTTTGAGTAATATACACCAAATTCCAGTATTCGCCCTGTACATGGATTTATTAATTTATTTCCAACAGCCCCTGCATTTTTTTCTATAAAAGTATTCAATAGCGGCGTATACCAATTGGGCAAGTAAAATATATCCGGATCACATAATGTTATAATTTCACCAGATGACTGGGAAACTCCAAAATTAACTGCATTAGAATAAAAAAGATTATCATAGATTTTATAGAATTTAATATTCTTCCAAGGTAATTCAAAATCTAGTTCGTGAGGATTTCGATTGTTTCCCACAACGATTATCTCAATATCTTGATTTTGTGGTAATGTTGCAAGAAGCGTTTTTAGGCTAAAAAGTAACATGTTTCTGTCTTTATGAAAGGGTATCACTATAGACTGCTTCAAATTCGGTTCCTCCTGACTGGTTTATTATTGATAACTACTAATTATCGTTACTTAAAGGATACCACAAATGGCATTTTAATACCAGAACATTTACATTCGTAATAGCGAAACTGACGTTCGTTCTTTCGATATAATAGTATAAAAAAGGGTATGAAAAATCCTCAATACGCGGAATTTTCCATAGCTTTTATACGGTACCACAATTTAGTGTTTTTTAATTATTCCCCACAATAATTTTAGTCTGGGTAATATAACAGGTGCATTACTCATATATTCTACTGCTATCAAAAGAATAACCAAAAATACACCCCAAGCCACAAGATATCTCCGTATAGATTTATTAATTTCTTCTTCCATTTCTGTTTTTATAGTATCATTCTGAAAGCATTCCCTTATATCCTCTTCCGTCAGTACTTCTCTATAAGAATCTTTTAATTTATCATAGCTGTCGTAGACTTTCTGCAATTCGCATTTTGACTGAAGGTAACTGATAAAAAGATAAACAAACGAAGCCCCCAATACGATCTCAGAAATAATTGTGATGTCTCTTGTAAAAATATTATCCAGCGGCTGATCTGATACGATATTTGCAAGTATCACTGAAAACAGAAAGCCAAAAATAGCCAAAAGGTTAGCTTTAAATTTGTCCAGCATCTCCGTTGCATATTCTCCTGTCCTTGATACAATGTCACTGATAAATTCTGCAACTTTATTTTTCAGTTCCAAATACTGTGTCACATTATCTTTCAGGTACAGGTTATAATTTGTCTGAATAGATGACATCACTTCAGAACCTATATTCAATAGCACTTCATATTTACAGTGAAGACATATAATATTTCTAGCTATAATCGCCTTATCAATAATATTACCGCCTGAGTACATCCAATCATAAATCTTATAAAGATTATTATTTCCCTGTATGTTCTCAAGAGCATCGTTATATTCTACCGAACGCTGCCCCATAATTTGAAGTTTTAAGTTTCCGTCTTGTATAAATGAATTTGAAGCCAGTAGACAGGATGCTAAAATTGTTTCAAGTTTTAAAAATAATTCCCCGAGAGGATTTCCCTCATATCCTACTTCTATTTTGAAATCATCCGGCAACAGTTCATAATTATCCTGATTATAAAAGTAAGCATTTTCCCTGCATTCTGACAATCTCTTAGTTCTGTCAAAAGTCGAACTCAGTGTTCTACTTCCTGCTGCCAGAAAAAACATTGTTTTTGTGTAAAATATATCCCTGCAGTCAAACAGTTCAAATACCATGGCGTTTCCCGCTTCTTTCATAAAACCAGAAAATACGTTTAATGCTTTATCTATCGGCAGGGAATTAATATCCTCAGCAAATTTTTCAAAGCAATATATGGACAAATATCCATTTACTATTTTTTTGTCTATTGTAAGGTTAACGTCGACTATTTCATCATCATCCAGAGAATCCAGAAATTGTATATACTCGTCTTCCATATTCTCATCCAGATGAAGCGTATCCTCTCCTTCTGAAACCAGGTATATTTTTATTTTATCTCTATCTGAAATGTCTCTGATTGTGTTGATCCATTCAGAATATTCTATAGAGTGCTCTTTATCAAAGCTACATTCTAATTCATACGTAAATCTCCGTTCTTCTTCCTTTCTCAGATCCGTAATTTGATTCCGGATTCTCTCTAACATTGAGAACTACTCCTCTCTATTTTCCTCGTCACTGTGTGCGAATGTCTGAAATGTCTGTTCATTACTTAATCTTATTCTGAGATATTTTCTGCCATAATTATCTTCATACGCCCAAATATCATTTTCATTTTCTAAGTCTGAAATTTTTAATTCAATTCCTGCTGTTACTTTATAAGTTCTTTTTGCTTTTTTCTTTATAGCATCTGGTACCGACTGAAACCGTCGATCAAATCCCTTTTCTTCTGGAAGTCTGCTAAGTTTTTCGCTTAACTCATGCTTCTTATCATCACTAATATCATTAGCTGCATACTCTGTAAAAATCTTTTTGAGCATATCATCATAGTCAAACATTTCCTGACTTGTATTACTCATATATGAATACATTGCCGTTTGTATAATTCTGTTATCATAAGGTGCAGTTTTCTTTAAATTTCTATTCAGGCATTTTTCTACTGCTTTATATGCCTTTGCTGTATTTGTCGCATCGTTCTGACACTCTTCCAGTTCCAGAAAATCATGCCACCAATATTTAGCGACTGTATCAGAATATACCTTCGCCTGAAACTGATCTGCATTCAAATCATCCAGATTAAATATGCATGTTTTCCAGATTTTCTTCGTATCTTTTGAAAAGCCAAACTTCTCACTATAATCTGCCTCATCAAAGAAACCTGTATGTTCAACTTTAGCAAGGATACATTTTCTGCTTTGGTTTTCCTGGAATAATACAAACAGCAGACTTCCTTTCTGTACTCTTATGTTCATATGCCCAACTCGCTCCTGGGCTTCCTGTTCTTTTCTGATAAGTCGTTCTGCAATTGCATCTATCTTTTCTTCAATTAGTTCTGTATCTTCCAGCCTTTGTGCAATTTCAAGAATTCTTGCAATAACTTCTGTTCCTGTTGACTGCGTATGATATTCTCTGATAGAAACATTGTTATTTACATGACCGATTAATTGTTCAATATAGTCTCTGAACTTTGGCATTTCATTTACATTTCTTCTTTGAATTCTATCGTTTTCATAATCAATTACTCTGACCGCCTGTGTAATTATCTCCACCGTAGTTCTCCTTAATTTTTTATCTTTTGTATAAAAACGTGCCCTTTATGAAACATTTTTAGAGTTTCGCTTGTGTAGCTTGTGCTTTATTAGTCATTTTCATTGTATCATATATATGTCTGCTTTCAGCGTTCTTTATAACGAAATACTATTTCGTTCTTTCGATATAGTTATGTAAGATTAAAATTTCGGTATTTACAGGCATATATCGAAAAAGGTATGGAAAACTTTTCATAATAACATTGAAGTTTCCATACCTTTTCAACCATCTCAATCCAGCAATTTTCCTTCCTGGCAGGCGCATTTCAGATAATCAGGATTCTGGTAATATAAGTCTGAAGCGAAGTTTTCTTTGCTTGTATTGCAATACTCCCATCACTTAATCCAAAAAGAACATTTCAAAATCCTGCACAGAGTAAACTTCTACTTTATCGTAAAAAGCCCTCTTTCCGAATCGACTTTCGCAGTATAAGTGTTTTACGGATTGTTCCATTCTTTCGTAGAAATTGTCTTCGTTATGTACATTTGCCAGATCGTCCATAATTTGACCCATAGCGTCTACGGGGTCTTCTTTTACTTTGTCCGTGACAATAATATAGAAAACCTGTAAATCAGGACGCATAGTATCTTTATATGCTTCTGGCAGCAGATGATACTCCAGAATCCATCTGCTTTCTGCCGTTTTTTGAAAAAGATTGGCTTTTAGTTCTGATTCTATATTTTCCAAATGACGTTTCATGAGTTTTGCATAATCATCACAAATGTCATCTATTTTCTCGCACCGGCACTGTGTACGGTCAAAACTGGTTCTGGACATTTTTCTGTGGAATCCACTTTTGAACTCGATAAAGTATATTCTGTTTTTGTCCAGTAAAATTGCATCTGCGGAGGAAGGTTTATTCTGTGGAAAAATATATTCTGTAATTTCGTCAAAATCGTATGCTTCACATTTTGACGACTGGATAAGGCTCTTATTTTGACTGGCAGATAGTTCTGTATAAGTCTTTTTGGAAAAATTCTGTTCCAAAAAATCAGCTAATTCTGATGTTCCCATCCTATTCCTCCAGATTCATGTATTTTTTCCTTATTGCACTCATTTTTGCGAAAGATGCGGCAAAGTCAGCGTAAACATCATCGAGGCTGTCTGTTCTTTCGATGTATTTTACTCTGTGATCTTCTTCCTGTTCTGTCTGGTAGAAGTGACATTTATCGCGAATGTCATATTTTCGCATTAAGGCATCAACTGCCAGCAGGAAATTTGGGCTGTGTGTTGTAAGAAGAACCGTGATATTGCACTCTTTTACCAAAAGTACGATAACTTCTGCCAGGCGGTTGATCCATTCTGGATGAAGATGTGATTCTGGCTCGTCCAGGATCAGGAGTGTTTTATCTGAGAGGTCGTTTTCTGTGAGGATTTTCTTGATGATTGAAAAAATCTTAAAGCCTGTTGCCAGATTTCCGACTTTTATTTTCATTTCTGGTGTATAATAGGTGCCTCCGGAAACCATACCCGGTACAATCTCATTGATTTGTTTCATTACATTTTCCAGTTGTTTTTCCTGGTATAAAGTTTCACTGATTTTTTTATCCTCTTCGGGCTTTCTCATTAAGCGCCGCATATCTTCTCGATGATTAACAATCCTTGATTGTACATAACTGTCTGTTCTCTTTCTTGGCGCTATAAATCGATATACGCGAGGATCTTCAATAACATAAGGATCATCGATAAAATAAACACTATCAAAATATCCATCCTGAAATTCTGATTTTTCTAAGTCTATATTGTCATCAGAAATATAAAGTTCAAATAAATTTTCCTCCTGATCTTTGAGTTTTATGATTGAATACTGTTCATTGTCAGATTGGCCGATTGACTGTACCTGGTTCATAAATTCTACCTGTAAAGTTCTTTCGGCTATTTTGCATGCAAAATCTTTTCTCTTTTGATCGTGAAATGAGTTTACAAAATCGCGCGCTTTCTGGCATTCTGCTAATGCTTTTGGTTTTATTTTTTCCCATTCAGCACAAAATGCTGCCTCATCTTCTTCGTAAAATTCTGAAGAAGCTTTTTTCATATCTCCTATCAGATAATCCAGTAAAGTATCCTCTCTGATTGCTTCACAAAGCTGATGAAGTACCATAATATAATAATCAGATTTTTCTCTTACAGGCATATGGTTCAAATTCAAAATAGAAATTATAAAACTATTTCTTTCTTCTGCAGAATCTCGCATGATATATTCATATTCATTTAACAGACTCCGATACAAATCTAATATTCTCAAAATTCTGTCAACAATTGCGGCTGCTTGATCCATATCCTGCTTTTCTTCCAGATTTTCTACCGCATTGACAACAGAATACAACGCTCTTCCGACTGTTGTCTTACCAGAGTTGTTGCTTCCTGCGATTACAGTCAAACCATCAATTTTAATATCTGCTCCTTTTATTATTCCGATTCCTCTGACTGAAAATTCCATTGATTTATTCCTTTCCTGAATCATTTTGTTATCATAAAAAGGCTTCACGATATCATTCTCTATAATAAGTTTTACCTATATAGACATGATACCATGAAACCTTTCGTCCGTAAAGCAACACAATTTTATGTTTTGTTTAGATAATAATACACACCATCCCGCCCTTGCTGTCGTTGACGATCTTTTGCATGGTGTCCTGGAGTTTGGTTTGGCTTTCTTCGCCGATGGCGGAGATTTTGGTGCGGATGCCGTCCTGGACGAGCTGTTCGATGGATTTGCCGAAGATGTTGGTTTCCCAGATGCTTTCGCCGCGCTGGCTGCTCTCGCCGATGTACTGGATGAGGTCGTTGGCCTGCTGCTCGGTGCCTACGATCGGGGCGATCTCGGTTTCGATGTTTGCCTTGATCATGTGGATGGACGGGCTCTTGGAGCGGATCTTTACGCCGAATTTGTTACCCTGGCGGATGACGGTCGGGTCTTCGATCTGGATCTCGGAGAGTTCCGGGACGACGACGCCGTAGCCGGTCGAGCGGACGGCTTCGAGGGCTGCCTGGACTTTGACGTACTGCTCTTTCATGGCTGCCAGTTCTTTCATGGTGTGGATCAGGTCGTATTCACTTTCCATAGTGATGCCGCTCATTTCGCTTAAGATCTTGTAATAAAATTCGTCTTTGACCTGGATACGGATGCGGACGATCCCGGTGGAAAGATCGACCTGATCGAGAAGTGTCTCCTGAATATAGGGTCCTGTGAGCTGAACGGAGTCCTTGGTGATGTCGCGGATGTGCGTCAGATTCTGCATGTATTCGCGGATCTGTGTGAGGATCTGGGCTTTCAGTTCGTGCTGTGGTGAAAGCATTTCGACCCATTTCGGAATGTAGAACTGGATCTCACTGACCGGGAATTCGTAGAGGACATTTTCCAGGATCTTTATGATGTCTTCTTTGCGGAGCTGTTCACAGTTGGCGGAGATCGTGGTCACGCCGTATTTGTCCCGCAGCTCCCGACAGAGTTTCTGGGTTTCTTCTTTATATGGTGTCTGGGAGTTGACAAGGATCAGAAATGGTTTGCCCTGTTTTTTTAATTCTTTGACCGTGAGTTCTTCGGCTTCGATGAAATTTTCTCTCGGAAGCTCACCGAAACTGCCGTCGGTGGTGACTACGAGGCCGATCGTTGCGTGTTCCTGGATAACTTTGCGGGTGCCAACCTGGGCGGCTTCGTGGAAGGGGATGGCTTTTTCGAACCATGGAGTTTTGACCATCCGCTCTCTTCCGTCTTCGATGTGGCCGGAGGCGTCTTTGACAAGAAAACCGACACAGTCGATCAGTTTGATCTGAACTTTCTGGTCTTCGCCGAGTGTCACGGGAATCGCTTCTTTTGGGATAAATTTAGGCTCTACGGTAGTAATGAGTTTCCCTGAACCGCTCAAGGGAAGCTGGTCGCGGACTTCGGCCTGCTGCCCCGGTTCCATGGCGGGAAGTGCCACAAGTTCCATAAATCTTCGGATGAACGTTGATTTTCCTGTCCGTACAGGTCCGACAACGCCTATGTATATATCACCACCGGTCCGCGCCTGAATATCCCGGTAAATCTGAAAATTTTCCATAAAAAATCCCCCTGCATATATTGTAACAGTCCCATGTATCGTTACAATATATGCAGGAGGAAACTATTTTATTTACGGTTTTTGAGGTATTCTGCTCTGCCTTCTTCGTAGAGGTTGTTGCCTTCGCTGTCGATGATCACGACGAGGGGCATTTCTTCTACATAAAGTCTGCGGAGTGCTTCGGACTGGAGATCTTCGTAGGCAACCAGTTCTGCACTCTTGATGCATTTGGCGAGAAGGGCTCCGGCTCCGCCGATCGCTCCGAAGTAAACGCCGCTGTATTTCTTCATGGCTTCTACGACTTCCGGAAGGCGGGCGCCCTTGCCGATCATTCCACGTGCGCCTACGGACATCATGGTCGGTGCGTAGGCATCCATTCTTCCGCTGGTGGTCGGGCCTGCGGAACCGATGACCTGACCTGGCTTTGCAGGGGTCGGGCCTACATAGTAGATGGTTGCATCTTTCGGGTCAAAAGGGAGTTCCTCGCCGCGTGCAAGTGCTTCGCACATTCTCTTGTGTCCGGCATCGCGGGAGGTGTAGATGGTTCCGGTCAGGTAGACGGTGTCGCCTGCGTGAAGAGTTCTTGCCAGTTCTTCTGTTAATGGCAGTGTGATGTGACGTTCCATATTAAAGCACCTCCGTTTTGTGGCGTGTTACGTGGCAGCTGATGTTGATCGCACATGGCATGCCGGCGATATGGGTTGGCATGGTCTCGATGTTCAGGCCGATGGCTGTGGTCCTTCCGCCGAATCCCTGCGGTCCGATTCCGAGCTGGTTGATCTTTTCCAGCATTTCTTTCTCCAGGTCAGCATAATATGGATCCGGATTCTGGGTGTCTACCGGACGCATGAGGGCTTTCTTCGCAAGGAGGGCTGCTTTGTCAAAAGTTCCTCCGATTCCGACACCGACTACCATTGGCGGACATGGGTTCGGACCTGCATTCTCTACAGTCTCCAGGATGAAGTCTTTGATACCTTCGATGCCTGCGGACGGTTTAAACATACGGATTGCACTCATGTTTTCGCTTCCGAAGCCTTTTGGTCCGACGGTGATGCGGATGTGCTCGCCCGGAACAATCTCTGTGTAGAGCATTGCCGGTGTGTTGTCTCCTGTATTTCCTCTGCGGACAGGGTCTTTGACAACGGATTTGCGGAGGTAGCCATTTGTGTAGCCTCTGCGGACACCTTCATTGACTGCTTCTGTCAGATCTCCATCTGCGATATGTACGTCCTGGCCGATTTCCAGAAAAACACATGCCATACCGGTATCCTGACAGATCGGAACCTGCTCATTCTCTGCGATCTGATAGTTCTCGATGATGTTGTCAAGGACGCCACAGGCGATCTGGCCGTCCTCGCAGGAACGACAGGCCTGGATAGCGTCCTTAATATCAGATGGCAGGACCTGATTTGCCTCGATGCAGAGACGCTCGATGGTGTCTGTGATAGCTGATGCTTTAATTTCACGCATTTGCATTTACTCCTATCTTTCGTTTTTGTGCCGACAACAACATGGGGGCTGTATCATCCTGCGAAATGTGAGTGACGCAGGATGTCAGATTCTCTGCTGTCTCTGGCACTTTTGATTTTATTTTAGACTATCTCGTGTAAATCTGCAAGTATCTGTAAAAAAACAAGCAGTTCTTAACAACAAAACAACCAGACTCCTGTCAAAGCATCTCTCTTTGTGGAGTCTGGTTATCTTTTATGTCAGATTTCCTATGGCAAAAAATCTAAGCATGGATTTTATTTATCTTTTTCTTCTAACTTCCCCCTCGGAAGTTATACGCGCGGAATTAATAGAATTCGTTATGGAGCAGTTCGTGCTCTTTACCCTTGAGAAGTCCCTGGTAAAGTTCGAGTACCATCGGGTTCTCGTCAGATTTCTTGATGATCGTGGTGTTGTCTGCATTGTACAGACCTCTTGCTCTGGCTGCCTTGGTCCTGTCACCGGATCTGGTCGGCTGACCGCCACCCATGATACAGCCACGACGGCATGCCATTACTTCGATCAGATGGTATTCTGCTTCGCCGTTCTTTACACGGTCCATAACGATCCTTGCATTGGCAAGTCCGCTGGCTACGCAGACTTTGATCTCCATGTCTTTGTATGGTACAGAGAATTCCTTGATTCCCTCTTCTCCACGGACACCACACTCAGAGATCTCACGCATTGCTTCCTTGGTATGATCTGGGGTCAGGCGACGGAGAACCGCCTCTGTAACACCACCGGTAACGCCAAAGATAACACCGCCGCCGGAACCGAATCCAAATGGCATATCACATGCTTCCGGATCCAGGGATGCGAAATCAAGACCGAAGTTATCGATCATGCGGAGAAGTTCCATTGTTGTGATAACGATATCTGTATCCTGCTCGCCCTCGGTAAAGCTGTTTGGACGGATCGCTTCTGCTTTCTTGGCTGTACATGGCATGATGGAAACCATAACGGTTTTCTTGCCTGCTGCGTGTTCCGGATCACGGAAGTATTCCTTAATGACTGCGGACATCATTCCCTGAGGGGATCTACAGGTGGAAAGGTTCGGAATATATTCTTTGTATTGTTCTGTGATGAATTTGACCCATGCAGGACAGCAGGAGGTCAGAAGAGGAAGTTTCTCTCCTTTCTCAATTCTGTCCAGGAATTCTGCGCTTTCTTCCATGATGGTAAGGTCGGCACTGAAACTGGTATCATAAACTTCATCAAATCCCATGCGGTGAAGGGCATTTACAATCTTGCCCATAACGCTGCGGCCTTTGGCCAGTCCGTAGTGATCGCCGACTGCGACACGTACTGCCGGTGCAATCTGCGCTACGACACGGGTGTCCGGATCTGCCAATGCATCCCAGACTTCATCCATATGTGTACGGATGGAAATCGCTCCTGTCGGACAGAATACACGGCACTGTCCGCAGTTTACGCACTGAGTCTCTGCAATCTTCTTGTTGAATGCAGGCATAACCATGGCTTCTGTTCCACGGAATGCAAATCCAAGTGCACCGATTCCCTGAAGTTCCTCGCAGGCACGTACACAGTCGCCGCAGAGGATACATTTGTTCGGGTCACGCACGATGGATGGAGAACTGAGATCCAGCGGATGAATCTCTCGCGTATTTTTGAAACGGATATCGCGAACGCCGAGACGATGTGCCAGTTCCTGAAGAACGCACTCACCGCTCTTAATACAGGTTGTACAATCTCTGCAGTGTGCTGCAAGAAGCAGTTCTACGATCAATTTACGATATTTCTTGATCTTGCCGGAGTTGGTATAGATCACCATGCCGTCTCTCGGCACTTCTGAACAGGATGCAAATGTTCTTCCTCTGTCATCTTCTACGGTACATAAACGACAGGCACCAAAGGTGGAAACCTCTGAATGATAGCACAGTGTCGGAATATTGATTCCCGCATTACGGATAACAGTCAGGACGTTTTTTTCATCGGTAAATTCTACTTTTCTACCGTCTATTGTCATTGTACCCATACTTTATCCCTCCCTATGCTTCAATATAGATGGCATCAAATGAACAGTTGTCTTTACATGCACCGCACTTGATACACAGATCATTGTTAATGGTATGAGGCTGTTTCTTGGCTCCGGTGATCGCTCCTGCCGGGCAGTTTCTTGCACACTTGCCGCAGCCGATACAAAATTCCGGATTGATGATAAATTTACGCAGTGCTGAGCAGACTTTTGCACGGCACTTCTTATCCCTGATATGCTCTTCATACTCTTCATGGAAGGTTTTGAGTGTACTGATGACCGGAAGCGGAGCACTCTTGCCAAGTCCGCACAGAGCCATGGCACGAACCATCTCTGCCAGTTCGGAAAGTTCTGCAAGATCGCTCTCCTCACCCTTGCCTGCTACGATCTTCTCGAGGATCTCAAGCATACGCTTGGTTCCCTCACGGCACGGAACGCATTTACCGCAGGATTCTCTCTGAGTAAAGCTCATGAAGAAACGGGCAACTTCTACCATACAGGTATTTTCATCCATAACTACCAGACCACCGGAACCGATGATCGCATCGTATTTCTTGACAGAATCGAAGTCAAGCGGAATATCCAGATGCTTCTCTACCAGACATCCTCCGGACGGTCCACCGATCTGAACACCCTTAAATCCGGCATCTCCTTTGAGTCCGCCGCCGATATCATAGATGATCGTACGGAGAGTCGTTCCCATTGGTACCTCGATCAGACCTGTGTTATTTACGTTACCGGTAAGAGCAAACGCCTTGGTTCCCGGGCTTCCCGGTGTACCGATGCTCTTGTACCATTCTGCGCCGTTTGTGACGATCATTGGTACGTTGGCGTATGTCTCAACGTTATTCAGTACGGTCGGTTTATTGAAAAGACCATGTTCTACAGTACGCGGCGGTTTTACACGCGGCATACCTCTGTTTCCTTCGATAGATGCGGTAAGGGCAGAACCTTCACCACATACGAACGCACCGGCGCCACGGTTGATATGGAAATGGATACAGAAATCTGTACCAAGAACGTTATCACCGATCAGACCAAGTTCTTCTGCCTGTGCGATCGCGATACGCAGACGCTCTACTGCCAACGGATACTCAGCACGTACATAGATGTATGCGTTCTGTGCACCTGTCAGATAGGAAGCGATCAACATACCTTCCAGCATCTTATGCGGGTCACCTTCCATGATGCTTCGATCCATGAACGCACCCGGGTCACCCTCATCACCATTACATACTACATAACGGTCTGTCTCTTTCTGACGTGCCACCTGTTTCCATTTCTTACCTGCCGGGAAACCGCCGCCGCCTCTTCCGCGAAGGTTGGCTTCTTCTATCATGTCAAGACCTTCTTCTTTGGTCATTTCGAAGAGGACTTTTTCAAGACCGGCATATCCGCCTACTGCGATGTATTCTTCGATATTCTCTGCGTCGATATGTCCACAGTTCTTAAGTACCAGACGCATCTGTCCGGCATAGAACGGGATGGATTCTTCGCTCTGGTATATCTGTCCGTCCTTATGGTAAAGCAGCCGCTCGATAGGCTGCCCCTGACAGACAGTTTTCTCATAGATTTCTTCGCAGTCTTCTGGTTTAACCTTAATGTAGAGGATTCCGAGAGGTTCGATTCTCATCAGAGGTCCCATTTCGCAGAAGCCATGGCATCCGCTCTTCTTGATCTCCGGATGTGGAACTTCACCTTCGAATTCTACAGAAACATTCTCGTTGATCTCTGCGAGATTGTGCATTTTTTCATAAATTTCTTTGGAGCCGCTGGCAATACATCCAGTTCCTGCGCAGATAAGAACACGTATTTTCTGTCTGTGCAGTTCCGCTTCTGCCTTTTGGCGTAATGCCTGAAGTTCTTCTCTGTTATGTAAAAACATCATTCGGCACCTCCTTTTTTAAGGTTCTGGATCACTTCTATCGCCAGATCCGGGGTCATCTTAGGATGCACTTCGTCATTAACCGTCATAACCGGTGCAAGACCGCATGCACCAAGACAGGATACTGTTTCTATCGTAAACATCATATCGTCTGTGGTGTGCTTCTTCGCATTCAGACCGAGCTCTTTCATAAGGGCTTCTTTGACCGGAACGGATTTCCTTACATGACAGGCAGTTCCGTCACAAACCTTGATCACATATTTGCCTTTCGGCTCAAAGGAAAAGTTCTCATAAAAAGTAGCGACGCTGTATGCCTTCGCCTCGGTCACTCCAATCTTGGATGCAACATAGGTCAGAAGCTCTCCCGGCAGGTAGCGGTACTCCGCCTGGATATCCTGCATGATCGGAATCAGTGATGCTGCTTTCGGTCCGTAATGCTCGATGATCTCATCTGTCTTCGTGTAATAAGACTGATCTAACATTCAATTCCCTCCTTGTTAAAAATTTGCTTTTGTCTGCGCCTATTATTTTGTATAATTTACACAGTCTTGTTGTATTTTATTATACATTAAGCAGTCAAATTATACAAGTGAAATATAGGGAAATTGAATTAATTTATTCAAGTTTTTTATGTTTTTCGTATTATTGTGTGTTTTTTAACAGATTTTATAATTTTTTATCAATCTATTTTGCTATAGTAAAGTGTTTCTCATTTTGTTTCTCTTGTGTGCTTCGAAAAGTACAGGAATTTTGCATTTTCAGATTGATTTTGGGAATTCTTTCCTATATTATAGGGAGCGGTAGATGAAAATTTTTCTTATTTAAGGAGATGAAATAGATATGCGAAATTATGATACCCCAGTCAGAGAGATCCGACACCAGGTTTATACTGAAGTGGCAAAGGCCGGATTTGAATCTTCTGACGAAAGCCTGATCCATGATATTGAATCCATCCCGTACAATATCGTCAGTGAAACTGCCCAGTACCGTGAGAGTATTTACAGAGAACGGGCCGTTGCAAGCGAAAGAGTCCGTCTCGCCATGGGTCTTTCTCTTCGCCCGGAAAGCAAGGCGGTCCATCTGACCGACGGTCTTGCTGCCAGCAATATCAATGAGAAATATTATGAGCCGCCTCTTATGCAGGTGATCCCGTCTGCATGTGCAGCCTGTCCTCCGAACAAATACATTGTCAGCAACATGTGCCGCGGATGTGTTGCCCATCCATGTATGCAGGTCTGTCCGAAGGGCGCGATCTCTATGAAGGACGGAAAGTCTTTTATCGATCAGGAAAAATGTATTAAATGCGGAAAATGTAAAGCAGCCTGTCCTTATGATGCAATCTCCCACAACGTGCGCCCGTGCGAGCAGGCATGTGGTGTCAAGGCGATCGGAAGTGATGAGCAGGGGCGTGCGAACATCCTGGATGACAAGTGTGTTTCCTGTGGTATGTGTATGGTAAGCTGTCCGTTCGGTGCGATCTCTGATAAATCTCAGATCTTCCAGCTTGCGCATGCGCTTCGTAACGGCGATAAGATCGTTGCGATCGTTGCACCGGCTTATATCGGCCAATTTGGTGATGATGTGACCCCTGGCAAATTCAAGACAGCTCTGCAGGTTCTTGGTTTTTCTGATGTTCATGAGGTTGCGTTTGGTGCGGATGTCGGTGCGATCTCTGAGGCACATCATTATGCACATGAGGTTGCAACAGGAAATCTTCCGTTCCTTCTGACTTCCTGCTGTCCGTCCTGGTCCATGATGGCAAAGAAATTCTTCCCGACCATGATCGACAATATCTCACAGGAGCTGACTCCTATGGTTGCCACTGCACGTAAGGTAAAGCAGGATGATCCGGATGCGAAGGTTGTCTTCATTGGACCTTGTGCTTCCAAGAAACTGGAAGCGATGCGCCGTACTGTGCGAAGTGATGTGGATTTTGTTTTGACTTTTGAGGAACTGGATGCGATGTTTGATGCGCGTGAGATCGAGCCGGCTTCCTTTGAAGACGAAGGTTCCCTGCATGATGCTACTGCCGCCGGACGTGGATATGCGGTCGCAGGTGGTGTTGCAGGTGCGATCGAGGCCTGTCTGAAGGAATATTATCCGGAAGTTCCGGTGCATATTGAGCATGCAGAGAGCCTGGCAGAGTGTAAGAAGATGCTGGCTTTGGCGAAAGCCGGGAAACTTAAGGGCTGTATGATCGAGGGTATGGCTTGTCCTGGTGGATGTATGGGCGGTGCTGGTACGAATGTGCCGATTGCGAAGTCTTCTAAGGCGCTTAAGAAGTTTGTGGCAGGTTCTTCTAAGAAACTGCCGGCGAAAGAATTGAAGGAAATTAAGCTTTCTTGAGATTTTTTTGGAAAAAGCAAGTGTAAAAAACTTTTTTTTGCCTGGGGAATGTATTCCCCGGGCTCTTTTTTCGCTTTTGGGAAGCAAGGTAAACTGCAAAGGGACGTCGCCCGTCCCTCTGCACACCCTGGGCTGGGTGTTTGACGGGAATTTTGTTTTTTGGTCGAGGATTGTGAAAAATTTTCCTGGTGGTCCAGGCCGGGAGATTTTCGTTTGAATAGGTTGGGGATTTGGAGGGACTCCCTGAGTCAAGGTGGATTTTTGGGGGAGATTTCCCCCACGCGATATCCAGGCTCCATACCACGCTACCAAAATGCTTCCCCACACCAAAACCAATGCCGATGTTTTTCCCAAAAGCCCAGGGGTGTGCAGAGGGGACGGGCCACGTCCACTTTGCGGTTTTGGTTTTTGCCCAAAAAGAAAAGAGGATATAAGGAGATGTCAAACATCTCACTTACTCCTCCTTGAGATCGCTCAGTAGCTTGAGCAATTTCTCCCCGTAGTTTGCTCCGGCGGCCCAGCCGCCTCCATTGGGATTTTCCTGCTGTCCAAGCCATTCGACGTATGGGGCACTGCCTCTTTGGACCATGTTGAAGCGGGTGTCTACGCAGTCCTGGTTGAGAGATTCGTCGCAGGCGTAGGCTTTTAAATGCTGTACCTGTGCGCGGATTCCGGTTCTTACGTCGGGGTAGGATACGCCCTGGACGCCGCCGCCTGTGGTTCCGAGTCCTGCGAAGTTGTACTGGGAGATTCCGGAATCTCCTCCGTACTGGAGCCAGCCGGTCTCGAGCATTGCCTGTTCGAAGACTACTTCTCCCCGGACACCTTCAGCATTTGCTTCTTCCAGAATGATCGTGCAGAAATCATCGATCGTCTCTGCACCACCTTCTTTCAGAGATGCGGACGGATATTCGGATCCATGTGCATTGTACTGGGAAGTCATCTGTGCCAGGGAAACGGTTGTCGTCCCCATAATCGTGTAATAACCATAAGTATTGTCGGTGGAATCATCCACGAAATTCGGATCTGAGGTAAAATCCGGCGCGTTAAGGCTGGCCGGCTTGTGGATCTGGCCTTCGCCGGAAAGATCGGATACTTCATCTTCTGCATTTGTATCTGAACTTCCAAATACGCTCGTCTCTCCATTATCCCCAGACGCCAGACAAGGTGCCCCTGTTATAAGGGCACCTGCCAGTATCATCTGTGAACAAAAGAGCATTGCTTTTTTGTTTCGAATCATCCATTTACCTTTCTCATTGCAGCTTCTACTACATGTCCTACAAGAACGGATGTAGTAACGCTTCCAACTCCACCAGGAACCGGTGTGATTGCATCAACGATCGGCTCAACTGCAGCGTAGTCAACGTCTCCACAGAGTTTACCTTCTGCATTTACGTTGATACCTACATCGATGATGGTCTGTCCTTCTCTGACATAATCAGCACCAACAACGCCTGCACGTCCGGCTGCTACGATCACGATGTCTGCTTCTTTTGCAACAGACGGCATGTCAACGGTTCTTGTGTGGCAGATCGTTACGGTTGCATTTTTCTTAACCAGCATCATGGCTGCCGGTTTTCCAACTACAAGGCTTCTTCCGATAACAACGGCTTTTTTGCCTGTGCAATCGATTCCGTAATGATCCAGGATCTCCATGCATGCCTGTGGTGTACATGGCGGGAAACCGATTTTTTTGCCGGTGAATACGCCGGACATGGAAAGATCTGTCATACAATCAACGTCTTTTTCTGCAGCAAGTGCATTTTCGATCACTGCCTGATCCAGATGTTTCGGAAGCGGACGGAACAGAAGAACGCCGTGGATGTGGTCGTCTTTGTTTACTTTGTCGATGGTTGCAAGGAGTTCTTCCTGAGTCACATCTCCCGGAAGAAGGATCTTCTCACATGCCACGCCAAGAGTCTCGCAGCGTTTTGTTGCTCCTCTTTCATAAGAAATATCGCTTGGGTTTTCGCCAACACGAATGATGCAGAGTGTCGGGTTTACGCCTTTGCCCTGTAATTCTGCTACATTTGCTTTGATCTTTTCATTCAGTGCTGCTGTTACTTCTTTACCTAATAACTGCTTTGCCATTTTTGTATTTCCTCCGCTATTTTGTTGCTGATTATTTTAATCTGCCAAGAACGCTTTCGAATGTCTCATCTGCCATCTTGGTGTATTTCTCAAGCATTGCGTCTGCTTTTTTGTTGAGTTCTTCTGCGTATTCTCTGTCTGCCATGGATTTTGTATTGATGTAGACATTCAGGCTGGCACCCTGTAATGCTGCTTTGCAGAAAGCTGCTCCAACACCGGCATCACTGATCGCCAGTTTGGAACCCTTTGCGCCGAATTCAACGATCAGCTCGATCGCTTCACAGCATTTCTCCATGATCTCCATCGGTACGGAGCAGGCATCTTTCAGCACGATCTCCATAACACGGGCTTTTTCTGCTTTTTCTTCTTCGGTTTCTTTTGGCATACCATATGCTTTGGAGAGCGGCTCAAAAACTTCTGCGTCTCTTTCGATCAGACGAAGGAAGTCTTTCTGGAGCTGGTCGCATTTTGCTTTGAGCTCCCACATTTCGTCTTCTACGTCTGCATATTTTTTCTTACCTACGGTAAGACTGCCTACCATATTGCCAAGTGCAGTTCCAACTGCACCAACCAGCGCTGATGCACCGCCGCCGCCCGGTACCGGGGCTTTAGAAGCGAGAACTTCGACGAATTCTGTGCATGTACTTGTAGAAAATCCCATTTTTTCTCCTCCTGAAAAAAGTGACCCGATAAAAGAGGGGTCTTTTATGATTTTTCTTTCTTCTTTTTTATAATAATTTTTTTCATATTTGGAAATATGGAAACCTGCGAGGGGAGGGCACTCGAAGTTGCAAAGGTCGTTCTCCCCTCGCACTCCCCTCCTGGCTACTCAGGCGGGAAGGCTTTCCCGCGTGGAGACAGATTATGGGCTTTTTGCCTGCACGCGTAGCGTGGGACGGCAAAAGATGCACGGGCGCATTCGCTCTGTGCGTTGCGCTTTTCGCGCAGCGAAACAGCCTCAACAGTTGGCGTCGATAACGTTCTGTCTGCCTCAGCCAAGCGTGGCCAAGCAGGGGGGGGTCTGAGGGGGAGCTTCGGCCTTCGCAACTTCGAGATGCTCCCCCTCAGGGTTTTCATATTTTACAAAATATCATTTTCCTTGCTTTATAAAGCAAAACCAAACCTTTTACAATCCGCTTTTATTAGAAAAGTCCAGTGATCTTGCCAGTCTCATCAACATCAATACGTTCTGCAGCAGGTACTTTCGGAAGACCTGGCATTGTCATGATCTCGCCGGTCAGGGCTACGATGAAGCCTGCTCCTGCGGAGATCTTGAGGTTACGTACGGTTACTTCGAAATCTGTCGGAGCACCGAGTTTGGTCTGGTCATCGGTCAGGCTGTACTGTGTCTTAGCCACACAGATCGGGCAGTTGCCAAATCCAAGAGCTTCCAGCTGTTTCGCCTGCTTCTGCGCATTTGCAGTAAGAACTACTCTCTTACCGCCATATACTTTCTGCACGATCTGGTTCAGTTTATCTTCGATAGATCCTTCCAGTTCATATGCATAAGTAAAGTCGTTTGGTTCTTCTACGAGGCGAAGAACTTCTTCTGCAAGTTTGATTCCGCCTTCTCCGCCTTTTGCCCATACTTCAGAAAGAGCTACGTTTACACCGAGTTCTTTGCATTTGGCTTCTACGAAGTCAAGCTCTGCCTTAGTGTCGGTCGGGAATGCGTTGATGGCAACTACGCAAGGAAGTTTGTATACATTCTTGATGTTGCTTACATGTTTCAGAAGGTTCGGGATACCTTTTTCAAGGGCTTCCAGGTTTTCGTTGTTGAGGTCAGCTTTTGCTACGCCGCCGTTATATTTGAGGGCACGTACGGTTGCTACGATAACAACTGCGCTTGGATGCAGGTCTGCCATACGGCATTTGATATCGAGGAATTTCTCAGCACCGAGGTCTGCACCGAATCCTGCTTCTGTGATCGCATAATCAGCAAGTTTCATTGCCA